>ERZ1645192.2-NODE-2-length-147585-cov-13.890436_pt1 | contig 147585 bp, 163 predicted proteins | sample MGYA00575354_ERZ1645192 | MGnify/ENA primary metagenome ERZ1645192 (study PRJEB40844, sample SAMN11349763) | freshwater sediment metagenome | isolation source: river sediment | host: Sediment | place: India: Faizupur Khadar , New Delhi | collected 2017-02-21 ... | reverse complement strand
TCCGCATCGAACCGAACGCCGAACAGCGCAAGCAACTGGCGATTGAGTTCGGCAATGCAAGGTTCGTTTGGAACCGCTGTCTGGATTTGCGGAGCAAGGCTTGGGAAGCCGACCAAACCCGGCATAACTACGTTTCGCTGAGCCGCCAAGTCACGGAATGGAAGCGCGGCGAGTTTCCCTGGCTGGCCGATTCGGCGGCGTGCTGTCTGACCCAAGGCCTGATTGACCAGGACAAGGCGTTTAAAAATTTCTTTGAGAAGCGCGGCAAGTATCCGCGTTTCAAGTCGCGCTACGACCGCCAGTCGGTTCGCTACGCCCTGGATCAGCGGCAAATCGGCAACAACTACCTGGCCGGCGAGTTTCTCAAGTTGCCCAAACTGGGGGCGTTGAAAATTCGCTGGAGTCAGGTTCCGGCAGGCATCCCGAAAATGGCGACGGTTTCCAAGACGCCAGACGGGCGCTACTTCGTCAGCTTCAGTTGCGAAGTCGAAATCGCGCCGTTGCCGCTGACCGGGAAAGCCCTCGGCGTAGACCTCGGTATCAAGGATGTGGTGGTGACTTCGGACGGTGAGAAGAGCGGTAATCCGCGCCACCTGAAGCGCCGCCTGAAGCACCTGAAACGGCAACAACGCCGGCTGGCCCGGATGCAGAAGGGCAGCAACCGCCGCAACCGGCAACGGTTGAAAGTCGCCCGGATTCACGCCCGCATCGCCGCCAGTCGGGCAGATTTCCTGCACAAGACGACGACCGCCCTGATTCGCCAGGCCGACGTGGTCGCCATCGAGGATTTGCACGTCAAAGGCATGGTCAGGAATCACCATTTGGCTGGCGCAATCGCCGACGTGGGCATGGGCGAGTTTCGCCGTCAGATCGAGTACAAAGCGGCGTGGCATGGCCGCCGCGTCGAGGTGGTGGATCGCTGGTTTCCGAGCAGCAAGACCTGCTCGGCGTGTGGGAGCGTCCAGGCCACGATGCCGCTGGCGGTTCGGGAGTGGACGTGCCCGGACTGTGGAACCCGGCATGACCGCGACGTGAACGCGGCGATCAATATTTTGAAGTTCAGTACCCTGGGGAACAGGGGACTTGAAGCGCGTGGAGCGGGCCAGAACTGGTTGGGTCATGTATCCAACACCCGCGATGAAGCGCGAACCGATGCCGAAAAATTCACTGAAGCCGACCGTCTGGAACGGGTGGCGTAGGTGAAAGGCGCGGATTCCAAAGAAGTAATTCCAACTATTCGGGCTGATCAAAGAATTTTGAAAGACATTGCTGATGATTACGGAGTAACAAACCAAAGTATTTGGGCTATTAAAAAGAATGTAACTTGGAAACACATCCAATGACTAATAAAGAAATTCAAATAAGAAGCAAATTGATGGCTTTGCTGGCTGAGTATCATGTACGTTTGGAAGAGTACAATGATAAAAATCTTCCTGAAATGGGATTCATCTCTAACTACCGGTCTTTACGAATTGTTGGCGCTGGCGTCGATATTGATCTGTTTAATTTAGCCAAAAAGATTAACACGTAACGACCATGCACATTGAAGATATTTATTTTACTATTAACCACTTTTGCAATTATAAAAAATACCCTTTAGCTAAGAATCTGCGCCCACAAGCAGAAAAAGAACTAATACAAATCTGTATTAAAGAAAATTTGACAGTCATTAAGAAACATAATAAGATCACGGGTGCAAAAGAACTTGCATTCCCACAGTCAGTATTGGAAGAATATTTCCAATTGTATATCCAATGATTATGCTTACTTTCACACAAAAATAACTTGCAAATTGCTTAACTTTTGCTTATAATAACTCCCGACGTTCAACCACATCCACGGGGAGCAAAAATGAGCACTAATGAAAGATTGATGTACGTAAAGGTCAGTGATATATCCCCCAACCCATTCCAGCCACGGCGAGAATTCGACCAAAAGAGCTTGGAAGAGTTAGCGGAAAGTATCGACACCCAAGGGTTGATCCAACCCATCATCGTGCGGGAAATCACGCTAGACGGTGAAAAGAAATATGAACTGATTGCTGGGGAGCGCCGGTTGCGGGCCGTGCGGGATATCTTGGGGATGGAACGGATCAAAGCCATCATCCAAACCATGACCGATACTCAATCGGAAGAGGCCGCATTGGTAGAAAACATCCAACGGGCGGATTTGAATGTCATCGAACAAACACGTGCTATTATCTCGTTGATGGATAAAGAAGGACTCACTCAGGAGCAAGTTGCCAAGCGATTAGGTAAATCCCGCAGCGATATTAGTAACTTGACCCGCCTGATGAAGCTGTGTGAACCCGTACAAGAGATGTTGGCCAGTGGTAAAATGCTGCGCCCCATAGGCTTTCGTTTAGCGTCTATCGATGACCATAACGACCAACTTACCTGGGCTAACAAAGTCGTTGCCCATAATTGGAATTACGAACAGTTCCGTAAGGCTTTGGAAAAGTCAGGGGAGCATCGGACTAAGCGACGGCGGAAGAATACAGTCACCGTTTCGGCTGAAGATCAAACTAAAAACTTGGCTTTGGTCGAGTTTGAAAGCGATGAAGCATTGCAAGAATTCATTGCTTATATGATTGAGCAGGGGTATAAGTGTGTATCCGGGGTGGAGATTTTGGACACCCTAAGCAATCGTTTGACTCCTACGCCAATAGTAGTGGAACAAGAGCCAGACATTTTTAATGGATTGGAAGATGAGTGCGCTGAAACCACAGAAACTGATGTCGATTGATCAAATTGTTCGGGAATTGGGCCAAGACCGCGCTGCTTGTAAAGCAGCGGTCTTGGAACTTACCCACCGTGAAAAACTCACTCCCGTTATTGATTCTAGTGACGGGAAGTTTCGAGTATCCGTAGACGGGTTTGAATTGGAAAAGTTCAATTCACTCCCGTCAGCTAAATTCTATTGCAAAAGGATTAGTCCATAATGACTATTCAATTGGATTCCCACTTGGATCAACTCCTTCCAGTTACATTCGCCAGACTGCTAACATTATGTGGGTTTGATCTAACTGACCCCAATTTCAAAGATACTCCGAACCGCATGGGGAAGGTGTATAAAGAATTATTATATGGACATTCTTTAGCAGCAGCACAAGAACTACAAAACCATTTACTCAAGACATTTCCATCAGACTTGGATGAAATGGTGGTGGTCCGTAATATAGATTCGGTAGGCGTTTGCCCCCATCACATTCTTCCCGTGAGTTATACCACTCACGTTGCGTACATACCCGATCAAAAGGTCATTGGCTATTCCAAAATACCCAGACTGGTTAAGATTTTATCGAGTCGGGCAGTATTACAAGAACAACTAGTCAGTGATGTTGCCGATGTATTGATGAACAGCTTGCAGCCCCAAGGGGTAGCCGTTCACATGACTGGTATTCATGCCTGCGCTAAAATTCGTGGGGTCAAGTCTCACGATGCAGATATGGTCATTTGCTGCTTGCGGGGTTGTTTGAAAAATCCAGATTCCAAAGCTGAGTTCTTGTCTATGATTGCTGGGAAATAGCCATGGAACCATTGACCGCCAATGGTGGAAGAGTGTTATCCCGATGCTGCGGCGGAACGTGCCCCATAAAAAAACACTGTGCCAGGTATATTGATCCGGTGGATTACCGAATGTGGGCAGCCCATCAGTTCTGTCGGCTTAGTCCATTTTTGTATTTGGGGTATCCACATCTTGTTCCGAGCCAACCGCAAGACTGCGAACATTTTCCATCGCTAACTCTTACACTTTAAGGAACTCATCATGAAGTTCTCCGAACTTGCCGCGACGATTCAGCAGCATCAGTTTGAAGATGCTAAAGTATGCATCTTCAACAGTCATACCGAACAGTTTGAAGAAGTTACTTGGGTGATCTTGGGGACTAATGATCACGTGATTCAACTACAATCTCAACTCATGACTAAGACTGTGGATGAGAACGTAAATCCATGACCTTGCACATCATCCCCATTGAGCCCATTGAAGAACGGTATTCGGCCCAGTGGTTGACATGGTTCGACCGGGCGTTGAGCGATCACCCTATCATCCCAGTGGAACTCCGCGCATATGAGCCTTATGGCTTTTTGGAAACTGGAGAAACCACTCAAATACAGCGCGGGCAATTCTTGGATGTAGTCAATACCAACGCCTACAAAGCCAAACAATTACAAATCTTATGTAAAGCTATCAACGACCATACCATCAAGGATGGGGACACTCTTTTATTCTTGGATGGGTGGTTTCCCGGTTTGGAAATGCTGGCGTACATTCGAGATGGGATGAAGTTAAACATCAAAATCGTGGGGATGTTCCATGCGGGAACTTACGACCCTAATGACTTTTTAACGCAATGCGGAATGCAGGCATGGGGTAGTCCATTGGAAAATGCGTGGTTTGCAATCTACGATCAAGTCATTGTAGCCACGAACTACCACAAATACTTGATGACCAATCTACGTCGAATTGACCCCAACAAGATTAAAGTCATTAAATTTCCAATTTATGATTATATCAATCTAGATATTAAAAAAATTAATCAAATAGTTTTTCCACACAGATTAGCACCAGAAAAAAAACCTGAATTGTGTGCTTTTGTAAAAACAATGCTACACGATAAATTACCAAGTTCATATTCATTAGTTATTACCAAAGATTGCTATACGAATAAAGAAACATATTATAAAGAATTAGCCAAATCAAAATTTGCTATTTCTTTTGCTTTACAAGAAACTTATGGATTAGCGATTTTGGAATCTGTTTTACACGGGTGTTATCCAATAGTACCAAATGATCTTGCATATAAAGAATTATACCCAGATGACTTCAAATTTGAAGTAGATTTGAATGAAATAGTTACAGTAAACAACATGTTTGAGATAATTAAAAAAATTCTTCAAAATGAAAATATATATAACGATCTTCGTAATCATTTACGAAATCAAATCTTAAATTGGAATCAATCTGCTATTCCTAATATTGTTAATTCTGCTTTGGGTATTTATCATGCGTCAATTACCCCGCCCTAAAGGACGGGGCTTGTGGCTGCACTCGAACCATCCATTGTTGTCATCGTGCGCCACGATAGGCTAATTGACATTAGCCCTTGCAGCGATATTGCGAGCAAAATTGAGGTCATCGTTTTCGCTATGAAAGACAACTTCGGATTTGTTTATGTCATCCAAGGAACACAAGGAGATTCGGTATTTTTTAAGATCGGGTCTACGAGAGACATTAAGCGCATCATCGATTTAGACAGCTATCTGTTTTCCGTCCAGCACCCGTTTAAGATCGATATCGATTTGGCTATGTTCTCTATCGTTCCTTGCTACAAACCGGAGAAATTGGAGTGCGCTATTCACGGCAGATTCGCAGACAAACGAGTTATCGGTGAATGGTTCGATCTCGACAAAGGATGTCTTGATAATCTCCGCGATATCGAGTTCTTCCGGTCATTCGGCGAGCAACTATGGGGGGATTCAGCGAGACAGGACGATGAGGTACTGAGGTGTATCGAGAAGGCGCGGAAAACACCGCGACTTGGAAAGCGCGACGTGGATCTATGGGAGTCTTTCATTTTCTCCGAGGATTCAATCGTTGCGCGCTCACAAAGGAGCATAGATGTCAAATCAACCGGCGTCTGACCGCGCTTTGCGCGGTGCGCTATCCCTCCCCGGCGTAAACGCCGGGGCATCCCGCGCAATTCTGGTGAGCATAGAATTTGTGCAGAACCAAATTGTAATAACAGTCTTGACCTTACAGCAGGAAGAGGACTTTGTGGTCTTTGTTATCATAAGCACAATCGAGAAGGGACTTTATACCAATTTAGTAAAGCTGTAGAATTCAATGTACAACCCCAAACCATTCATAGAATTTGGAATGAAAGTGTTTGGAAACATTTATTTAGTAAATAAAAAGAGGACTAACGATGACTAAAATCTTTGTTACGGTTCAAATACCGGGGATTCACTACTGGCCGGGCGGTCAAGAAAGATCCAAGAACCATCAGTATTTGCAGTACCCTCATCGACACATCTTTCATATCCGGGTGACTAAAACGGTCACTCATGACAACCGTGATATTGAATTTTTAGACTTCAAAGATAAAGTGGTACTCACCATAACTCAAGAGTGGTCCAAAGACTGGGATACAATCCCCCCTGGTAATAAAACTCTTTGCGACTTCCGTAACATGTCTTGCGAAATGATTGCTGATCGTTTGTTATACATCATGAATGCCGATGAAGTGGAAGTATCAGAAGATGGTGAAAATGGAGCCATCGTCACCAAAGATGTTCAATCAAAATAATTGATTTTATAAACAACATACGTTATACTACGGCCATCCGGCACTTCGGATCACGCACCACTTGGAGATTTCATGATGTTTGCAAAACCCATATTTGAACTTCCCAAATTGTATGGACTGTCTAGTACTGGCAAAGTCAAGGAATGGAAAATTTACGTACAATGGCTGAACGATAATCGACCTTGGATTACCACGGAATATGGATATCTCGATGGTGAGATTCAAAGTACATCTACTGTCATTAAAGAAGGAAAGAACTTAGGGCGAAGCAACGAAACGACGCCATACGAACAAGCGTGTGCAGAAGCCAAGTCCAAATGGCTGAAGAAAAAAGATGAAAATTATCAAGAACAAGTACCCACAACGGACAGCATTATCTTATTGCCCATGCTGGCCCAAAAGTATAAAGACAAAAAGCATCTCGTAAAATGGCCATGGTACGGACAACCCAAGCTGAACGGAGTAAGATCATTAGCCCGGATTGAAAACGGACAAGTCACGTTCACCAGTCGGAAAGGGAAGGTGTTCACCACGCTTCCTCATATTGAAGCGGAACTTATTAAAATCTTTCCGGAAGGTTCCATTTTGGATGGGGAGGTTTTTCATCCCGATTTAACCTTACAAAGTATTTTAAGCCGAGTCAAACGGGAAAAGACTTCTCGACAGGATTTGGAAGACACCAAACTCCAATACTGGATTTATGATGTAATCGTGGATGTTCCATTTCAATCACGCACACTGTTCTTAGCTAATTTTGGACTCGATATTCAAAAGTATACAGAGTTTTTAACCATGGTGGAAACCGTGGTAATGGACAACGAATTAGATCTACTTCGGTATAACGAGTACAATCTGAATAAAGGGTTTGAGGGGACTATGTTACGGAACCCGGCTGGATTGTATCGGCCCGATTATCGCTCCCCAGATCTACTCAAGTTTAAAGATTTCACATTTCAGGATGAAGAATTTGAAATTGTGGGTGGGGTGTCGGCTAAAGGGAAAGATGAAGGTACTGTTGTATTCGTTTGTAAAACCAAAGAAGGTAAAGAATTTAGTGTCCGTCCCAAAGGAACCCGCGAGCAACGTACCGCTTGGCTGAATGAAATTGATTCTTTAATCGGCAAAGAACTAACTGTTAAATTTGCCGAGTACACGCCAGATGGAATTCCATTTCATCCATCTGGAATAGCTATCGGAGAGGCTATTCGAGATTACGAATAATTACTTTAAAGAAATACATCACCACTCCACTGATTCACAACAGATGGACAGGCTTCATACCCTGTCCATCCATAACGAGGTGTGTCATGCAAGGTAAACTACATCTTTTCCAAGTGTTTGAAAATGGTAAGTTAATTGGTCAAGTCTTTGCTCCAGAACAAGAAAATGCACTGGAATTGGCCAAAATGCAGTACCCAAACAGAGATATTACTGTAGTTCAACATGACACTTCTTATCGGACTAAGTAAATGATCACCGATTATAAATATGCCCGGCTATTGGAGGAAGTACAAAACACTGGGGACTTAATCGAAGGTCGCAATGCATGGACTCGATCCAAGATTGATGTATATCCATTGAAATTTACTTCGACCCCTTTAGTCACATTACGAAAAACAGCGTGGCGTACAGCCATCCAAGAATGGGAATGGTTTATGACTGGTGAGGCAGAGTGTCCAAACAGTATGCTTCCATGGTGGAAGAATCAACTCGCTCCTGATATGTGTTATCATGGGGGCTATGGCGTCCAATTCCGTCATAGTGGAGAAAGTAAACCCGGCTTCGATCAAATTCAGGCACTGTTAGAAGGGTCTGCCCAGCACCCCCACTCGCGCCGGTTGTTGTTAACATCTTGGAATCCACAGGAGATGTACAACATCACCACACTGAATCAGAACCCCAATACGCCTACCTCCTGCCATACAACGCTTGCACATCTTTTTGTCCGCAAGCAAAGATTGTACATGACATCTTACCAACGGAGTGCAGACTTGTTGTTGGGTGTTCCCCACAATTGGATACAGTCTTGGGCGTTCATGTTGTGGTTGGCATACTACTTAAAACTAGAAATTGGACACATGCTCTGGTTGTTTGGAGATGCCCATATTTACCAAGAAGAAACCCATTTAAAAGCTACAACAGAAATCATTCAAGCGGCGAATGTAGTTAGCTTTGATGGACAAAAGAGTACATTTTGCTTGCGCTACCTACCACTGGAAGAGTATGACCCAGACACCGTCCCCCCATTTCGAGCGGAAGACTTTGTAATGGAAGGGACCGTCCCCGCGCCGGTGGTTACGACCAAACCCATCTTAATAGTTTGATTGGAGAACGATCATGCCGATTGAAACGATGAAGTTGGGAACCCGTGATGTCATTATCGGGCCTTCACATAATTGTCGGATACCGTCAATTTATCAGATCGAATCATTCAGTCGTTGTAATTTGCAGTGTCCGTTTTGCTTGACTGGTATTCATAAAGCGCCATTTGATTATGCTGGTTCTTCTATGGATATGGCACTATTTGAAAAAATTGTAGAACGTGATTTGGGGGGTTCCAATTACATCGAACTACAGATGAGAGGCGAGCCTACACTCAATAAGAATTTGAATGACATGGTACTACGGTTACGTGATAAAGTCTTTGTTGGGTTTTCTACCCACGGTGGCACCTTGCACGTAAATCGGAGTATGGAAGCCGCTCTCAACTGCCATTTCATTACCATATCTATTGATGCTGGATCAGAAGAAGAATACAATAAAAAACGAGTGGGTGGGAATTGGACTAAACTATTAACTAATCTTGATGAGTTGTTCTTTCAACGGGGTATGTCCATGTACCCCGTTATTGATCTGCAATTGATTGAAACAGGAGAGAATTGGAAACAAGAACTAACAAAACTGAATGAATTGGCGGATGCCCACGGCTGGCTTGGACAGATCCGCTCCATTCACAACACTTGTAAACAGTGGGAAGATCCCACTGTCCTTGTCATTAACAATGAACTCTGCTTGAATCCATGGCTATCGGTTTCGATTAAAGCCAATGGAGATGTCGTAGCATGTTGCATGGCTTTTGAAGATGATCCTAGTATTTCATACGGAAATTTGAATGAGGCCAGCTTGGAAGAAATTTGGAATAGTGAAAGAGTTAGAGATTTTCGCTTCAAGCATTTAACCAATGCTGCGGGGTTGAATGGGCTAAGTAAACCTCTCCCCAATACTTGTCAACAATGTTACTCCAAGAGCCCAGCATTACTACACGATAAATTAGTCAATTCTGCTTTAAAATGGGCAGCAGAGACTTGGTAAAAACGACAACCCATTGAGACTAAAACAATGACTGTTATCCGACACAAAAGATTTTTTGATCCTACCATTGAAAAACTAAAAGAAACCGCTCAGCTAAAACTGGATAAAGATGCTGGACGGGTGCAACAAACCGTGGATTACCCATCTTTGTATGAGCCAATACCCGAACCTTTTATTATGCCCGGCTTTGAATTAAGCGTAGATAGCGGGGCTCACACCTTGTACAAATCAAAATTCGTACAAGGTGATCAAGCTACTGAGTACGCTCGAATGACGGCGGACTATTCTTATCTGAACACACCAGAATTTAAAACATTTTTAGATGATTACATCCAACACCTGTTGATCAATAAAGATCTTTATACGTTTTATGTCACGTTGGATATTATTAACAACCCACAAAAGAGTTGGGAAATTACCAAGTATATTGAGTCTTATGGTCTCCACCCCATCCCAGTATTCCATAATGGAGAAGATATCCATTGGTTACACAAGATGTTGGATGAGTACCCGTATTTGGGAATCTCCGGATTGGGGCAAGATATTACCAAGCAAAAATTTAAGAACTTTGGTGATCAATGTTTTAATGCCATCTGTGATGGGCATGGCACGCCACGAGTTAAGGTCCATGGTTTTGCTATGGGAACACCAGAAATACTTCGCCAGTACCCATGGTATTCTGCTGACTCTTCAACATGGACATACATGAGTCGAGTAGGTTCTTTATTGGTTCCCAAACCCGTTTTCCATCATGGTAAGATTACGGGGTTCGACTACTTATCTAAGTATAAAGTATTGCCTGTAACCAAACGTCGTCGCTTTGAACCATTACATGTAAAACATGTAATATCAACTTTGGTTCAACAATGGTTCCAAGCATTTTTAGAACCGGAAGGTTTTACCATGGAAGAGGCCCAAGAGTTTTATCATGTCAGAGACATCTTAAATATACGACTCTTTTCCCGTATTCAAACCGCTGCTAAAGAATTATATAAAAACCAGTGGGATTACGAACAAGGTGGAAACATTTTGTTTGCGGGTACGCCTGCTGGGGCAAGCTCCAATTTGAGTCGTTTGTGTAGACTTTTGTACGATGTTAAGATCAATAACATGCACTGGTTGGGGTCACCCATTTACAGAAAAGTATTAAATAATTGCTTGACAATCAAGCAAGCCACGTTAGCTAAAGAAGATTATCGTTCGTTGTGGAGCATGGAAGATGCTAGACTCAAAGCTGATCCTACAATTAACAAACCAAAAATTGCTCCCCGTCCGATAAAGAAAAAGATTGAAAGGAAATTAATTGTTAAACCAGAACGACTTTACAAAGTCAGTGTGGAAGTAAGTATTCCAATGTTAACTACAGACCGAACTAAAGCACTCACTCAAATCATCGAGGAATTGACCAAACAGTATCCAGGTATAACAGTCACACACAAAACAACCGAATTGATTCCTTCCACTATAGCCGCTACTGATACTTCTTCATTTGAAAATCTCCTTTAAGGAAAATTGTCCATGAATGTTTCTCAATTCAAAAAGCTAGTGAGTATGGCTGAACCGTTCTTGATGCAATCAGATTTTATTCCAATCTTACAACACATCTGGATACACCCTCACTACATCATCGCGTTCAATGACATCCAAGCCATTCAGTTAGAGTATAAAAGTACGTTACATTGTGCCGTCCCAGGAAAGATCCTTGTCAAACTCTTGGGGACTATCAACCAAGAAGACATCAACATCGAACAAGTCCAAGATAAACTATTGATTGGTAGCGGTAAAAATCAAACAAAACTACCCATTTTACCACCGGAAGAGTTTGTGTTTGCCTTCCCCGATCCAGTGGGAATCGAAGTGACTTTGGAACCCACGACGACAGAGGGTATGGAAAAATGCTTACTCACGGTGAGCCATGATCCCACCCGCCCAGAACGTAATGGGATTACCTTTAAAGTAACCAACGATAGCTTGACTATGTTTGTCACAGACGGGAAAACGATCTCCCGCTTCGTGACGGAAGGAAAATTCCGGGTGGCGGCAACAGAAGAAATGTGGGTGATTCTTCCCACGTTCTTTTGTGATCAGCTATGTAAGATGATTAAAGAACAAAAAATCGCAGCTACGTTGTACTTCACGGAAGGCTCTGTTATTGCAACCATCGGCAATAACAAAATGTTCTCCCGCTTGATCAATGCCAAGCCACCCCAGTATGAAAATGCAATCGCACAGAGCGTTCCAGACTTGGACAAAATCCAATTGGTTGATACTCCAGATAGTTTGATTCCTGCATTGGAACGCGCCATGCTCATGATATACCCGGAGAAGGGAATCAATTCTACCAGTATCACTTTGGAACAATCCGGTCAATTAACCTTGCACACTGAATCGGATCGAGGTCGAGCACACGACAGTATTGATACGGACATCAAAGGAAATTCAGACATCGAAATGGTTGTGGAACCGAGCTTGCTACAACGCGCCGTCAATAGCTGTAGCCAAGTCACCATCCGAAAGAATGCGTGGGTATTCACCACCAAAGATCGGAGCTTCGCCCACTTGATTTCGATCAAAGCAGCGTAATCGTTATCACTCACCAGGAGAGTAGCAATGGCATTTTTCTTCGATGAAGGCGGGGAAACATCTTCCAAGCGTAAGAAAGCTCAAGTGCCATTGGAAACGGCTAAGAAACTGGGCTGTCAAGTCTGCCCGCTAAAACAAGGCGGGGCATATCATCCCGATATGCCCCCATGGGGCAGTGAAAAACCCATTGCATACTTCTTAGGAGAGGCCCCCAGCGAGGTAGAAGATAAAGAAAACCGCCCGTTTATTGGGAAAAGTGGTCAGTTATTAAAAGACTATATCCCCAAGTCATTTGAAAACTCTTATCGACTGAACAACACTGTACGCTCGCGGCCCCCTGCCAATCGTGCGCCAACGGAATTAGAACTGGCGTGCTGTCGGAAAAGTATTGAAGATGACATTGCTAAGACGCAACCCAAGGTCATTGTCGCGGTAGGGAGTACGGCATTGAACTGGTTGTTTGATGGCGAGAAAGGTCAAGATATTGCTAAGTGGCGTGGGCGCTTCTTTCCAGTGACCATAGCGGGATTCTCCACATACGCTTACTGTATCTACCACCCCAGTTATATTTTGCGCGGACAACGGACCAATGCGTCGGGGCAGACTTATAAAACGGATTTGGATTATTTATTTGAAGCAGACATGAAACGACTGTTTGCTCAAGCCAGAAATCTTCCACCGTACACTCCCGTGGTGGACCCATTGGAAGGGGTAGTGGTCACGGAAGGATTAAAATCCGACCGGGAACTGGAAAAAGTTCTTCGCTGGCTGGACAAACTCAATGAAGAGCCCATTATTGCCATTGACTATGAAACCACGGGGTTGCGTCCATATGTTACGGATGCTAAGATTTTAACGGTGGCAGTGGGTACTGATAAAAAGACGTATGCTTTCCCGCTTCGGTACCCCGGTGCATGGAATCATCGGCAACTGCAAACGCTGGAACAAGCATTTAAAGAATTCTTATTAAGTTCCGGTTATAAAGTTGCTCAGAACACCAAATTTGAATTGGAGTGGTCAGCATTCTTCTTTGGTGAAGAAATCTTATACGATACGAAATGGGAAGATACCCAAGCACAAGCATATGTATTGGATGAGCGAAAGGGCACTCACAACTTGGATACTCTCATTCGGACTCATTTTGGGTTTTGGTTAAAAGACTTATCCCCGATGAACAAAGCCACTATGGAATCCCAACCGCTCAATAAAATCTTGCCATACAATGGAATGGATACCAAATGGACATTTGCGCTGTTCAAAAAGCAACACAAGTTATTAGAACAAGACCCCAAACTGCTGAAAGTGTATAACAATCTGATCCCCATGATGATCATGTTGGCACAGATTCAACTTCGGGGCTTGGTGTTTGATCCAGTAGCGTGTGCTGGCTTGCGTAAAGAATATGAAGCGGGGCTAAAGGCAACCGAGCAACAAATTCAAGCCCGCCCGGAAGCTAAAGAATATAAAATTGCGTTCAATCAGCCATTCAATCCAGCATCTCCCAACCATGTTATCGCAGTGTTTCGAGATATATTGGGGGTGGAAAAACAACTGGCCACAGAATCTGGTAAGCTGAGTACGGATGAATCCGTACTCTCCAAACTGACTGAATACCCCATGGCCAAACTGATCTTGGATTATCGAGGCTTTGCCAAAAAGATCAGTACATACATTGATGCCATGCCAGGCTTTGTAATGCCCGATGGAAGAGTTCATACCACGTATAATCCGTATGAGACGACCACCGGTAGACTATGTGTAGCAAAAGGTACCATGATTGAAATCATGCGTGACTATTCTAAGTATCCATTGGGGATTCCAGTTGAAGAAGTAAAAACTGGGGATTATGCGTATACATATGATGACGATCTAAATATCGTATTGCGTAAAGTGACTTGGGCGGGGAAAACAGGAGTCAAAAAAGTAATGAGATTACATTGGATTGGAACGGGTAATAAAACGTCTGGCCATTTGGATTTAACGTGTAACCATCCAGTACGAACAATTACCGGAGAGTACAAACGGGCTGATGAATTGGAAGTTGGAGATCGAGTATTGTCAATGACCTTAACTATAAAGAATGGTAGAGCATTCTTTTATCAAACTAGTAAAAAACTGATAATCTCCAATCAAAGATTTGTATATGAACAACTTTGTGGAAGTATTCCAAAAGATTATGATGTACATCATAAAGATCATAATTCGTTAAATGATGTACCACAAAATCTTGAAGCACTTTCCAATGCTGATCATGCCCGGCATCATGCTAAAATTCATTGGTCAAACCCCGCCAATGTAGCAGCAATGATTGAGACCAGGAGAATTGGAATTGAAAATGGAACTATTTACGTTCCATCTGGTGAAAATCACTGTGCTTGGAAACATTACAACAAATGGCAGACATTAAAACTGATTGCTAAATCAAGAGGAGATATTACCAAACTAGGGATAGATTATGGCACATTCTTAAATAAATGTAACCACTGGGGTATTGACTATAAACACTGCTGTTTGAGATATTCAAAGAAACATCAATATATCAGCCATACTAGATTGTTAAATTTTGCTATTGAATTTGGTCCAACGAGAGCTTCTCGCGAATTTAGTTTGGATTATACCAAAGTAACGCTATTGCTCCGTTCGTTTGGCTATGTTTCACCCAGATCATGTGGAACAGTTCCAACAAAATTTATGTTGTTAAGAGCTTTATCAAAAGCTAGAGGCCGAATGGGTAACTTAAAAGGGAATGGGTTTTCCGATGATTATAAAGTAAAAAAGTATGCTGAAGTTTATGGTGTTGATCTAAAACATGTCAAAAAACGCTATGATCAAACCGGTAGATATTTTCCATCTACACTACCCAACAATCATAAAATAGTGAAGATTGAATGGTTGGATGATATGATAGATGTGTATGATTTGGGAGTGGAAGAAACTCATAATTTCATTGCCAATGAGATCACAGTGGCTAATAGTGCGGACTCACCTAACCTGCAAAATCTTCCATCAAAAACTGGAAAGGAACCACGCTCGGTATTTCGTGCGCCGGAAGGGCATGTTTTGGTGTGTTGTGACTATGGACAGATCGAAGCTCGCTTGATTGGTGCCGCCAGTCAAGACCATAACTTCTGTTCCGCACTGTGGGAGAACTATGATGTCCACATGGAATGGGCTAAAAAGATTGCTGAAGCATATCCCAAAGTAGTAGGTGGAATTAGCAAACTGGAAGACCACAAAGCGCTTAAAACTTTTCGTAGCAAAGTTAAGAACTTGTGGGTATTCCCAGCATTTTATGGTGCCAGTTACAAATCCATCTCAGCGGGAATTGGAGTTCCAACAGACCTGACTGAAGAACTTTTTGACGAATTTTGGAGCCAGTTCTCCGGCGTTCGTAAGTGGCAACGCTGGTTGCTGAGACGATATAATGAACTGGGTTATGTAGAGTCGTTATTTGGGCGGAGGCGCCATGCTCCACTCACGGCTAATGCCGTATATAACTCACCTATTCAATCAAGTGCATCAGATATTTGTGTGCTGTCCATGGTAGAATTGAATAAATTGGGCTTGGACGTGGTGTTAAATGTTCACGATGAAATCGGTTTTTACATACCAGAAAGCCAGTTGGAAGAGCAAGTAGACGTTATTGTTCGAGAAATGACACGGCCTAAATTACCATGGCTAAATATCCCCATCTCCGTAGAAGTAAAAGTGGGCTTAAATTGGTTCGAGATGGAGGAGGTACTCACAGTCGATAGTACTCACTTCCACCGTGTCCCCCGCGACTTGTTTGATTTTAGGACGATCTATGAACGCTAATCCAATATCAAAAAATGTTCGCCAAGAACAACCGCAACCGAGTCTTCGGGTATGTGAAAAATGTGAACATCTGGCTACCGTGACCCCACTTAGTATGAACTATTGGATACAATTTTCGGAAGACGAACTGGATGCCTTTTTGGATGTGTATGGCAAGCCCAGCGGGCATACAACCAACTGGTATTAGCCCCCGCTACCCAACCACCCCCCAGCCGGGAAAATCGCTTGTAGGCCCTCCCAGAGGGCTTATGAGACGATTTGGAAGTGGGTTGTCCATCCGCTCCAATCCCAACCAGGTACTATCGCTCGCACTCACCATTGGAATAACAAAATGAACAATGATTTTCATGTGAAGTACCGGCCTCAAGACTTCGATCAAGTGATCGGTCAAGATCATGTTATCAAGTCACTTTTGGAATTCCAAAAGACTAAGAAATGGCCTCACGCATATTTGTTCACAGGTGGATCGGGAACAGGAAAATGTGTAGTGGGATCTTCTATAATCCCTACTGAACAAGGTCTTTTGCCCATTCATGATTTTGATATGGACTATGGTTATCATCCTCTAAATTTGACCGTAGCATCCAAAAATGGAATGGATACTACTAAGTTCTGTTACAAAGAACAAGTACAACAAACCATTAGAATTCAAAATGAATTGGGGTTTGAATTGGAAGGTACTCCAGATCATCCAATTCTAACCATCAATCAAGATCTAGAATTCAATTTCAAGAGATTGAAAGATATCGAGATTGGAGATTTGTGTGTTTTGAGAAAAAACACACAAACATTTCCAAAAGAGAACCCATCAATTGTGTTCGACCAAAAACGTAAAAACAAAGATAATTCCAGCAGTTTAGTTGAGAACATACCCATTCGCTTTAATGAACCGTTAGCTAAACTTTTGGGGTATGTTATTGCAAATGGTTGTAATCATAACGAAAGTGGTTGCATTCTGTTCAGTTCCAAAAACACTCTTTTACAAAAAGATGTATTTGGAATTTTGAGTCAACTGGGCTGGAAGAAGCCCCATATAGATTATAGTGGAAGAAACCAAGATTTTGTTTTGGGTAGTGCATGGTATGGAAGATTTATAACACATTTATTGGGGTACTCGTTAGAAACAGCGAGATTCAAAGAAGTTCCAAATATTGTTTTACGGAGCACTAAAAGTTGTCAAATAGCATTTCTTCGCGGTTTGTTTGATTGTGATTCTTCCTATTATAATGGGGTTATCGAACTGTCTACAGCCAGTAAAAAATTAGCGAATCAAGTTCAAATCATGTTACTTAATTTAGGGATAGTCAGCAAAAGGAAATCCAAATGGAACCCAGATTACGAACATCATTACCATCTGCTTTGGATTACATCTCATGATGTAGATCGTTATTTTTCTGTAGTGGGTTCATTGAAATATACCAAAATCGAAACCACTAGAAATACCAACAAAGATGGCATTCCGTGCTTTTCGTATGTTGGTAAAGTCCTTTTTGATCTACGCCAGCAGTTGAATGTTTCCAAAAACGGAACGTTCAATTTTAATAAAAAATCCTTACGCTTTCCCTTAGCATTTGGCCGAGCCATTCAATTGTATACTCATCAATATTTTGACAAAATCTTAACCAAAGGTCACTGTCAAGATATTTTGCAAAACTATAATCAATTAATGGATGAAATCGAATTTGACAAAGATACAGAATTTACTTCAAAATTGGAGTCACTTTTTTCCAGCGACCACTTTCGATTTTGTAGAATTACCAAAAAAGAATCACGACAAAAAGTAACAGATGTTTTTGATTTTAACTTACCTAACAGCCATTGCTTTGTTTCAAATGGTTATATCAGTCATAATACAACTATCGCGCGCATTTTAGCTGCCGAACTGGACACGCATCCTTCAGCAATCATGGAAGTGGACGCTGCTACGTTCAATGGAGTGGATACCATGCGCGCACTGACTTCAGACTTGCAATACACCAGCTTTGGAGATAGTGCAACCAAATTTATCATCCTTGATGAATGCTTCGCTGCTGGAACTTTAATTACTACACCACTGGGAACAGTCCCTATCGAACAAATTAAAAAAGGTGATGTAATTTTTAACATGACTGGACAAGCGAAAGTAAGACACACTTTTGCTAACCGGATTCCATTAAACCGCTTAGTAAAAATACATCTTACCAACGGCGAACAATTAGTTTGTTCATGTGATCATTTATTTTTTACTGATCGTGGCTGGGTAAAAGCCAAAGATCTTAATAAAATGACAATTGTATTTAGTGATGATATGCAGTATACTGACTATCCAAATTATTTTGGAAGTCAAAGCAATGAAACGTACTTGCATAGTCTGTGGAAATTTTTTTCCAAATCAACGTATGGGAAACTTTTCAAGAAAGGTCTGCTCACAGACCTGTGCAACTTCGTTGAAAAAACAACCACTCAACAAACGAAAGATTTATTGTTACCAATGTCAAGTATGCAAGAAGATGTACACGCTCAAAAAACGTATAACCACCCGGTTAACATGTTCTCGCCATTGTGGCAATATTTTGGCGGGGAGCAAACGGACGGGAGAGCGTACAGAAGAAATCAAACAAGCAATAAAGTTAGGGGTGCTTTCTTCAAAAAGCAACAACCCGAATATTTGGGAGAAAAGAAGCAATCAAGCTTCGGAACGAATGAAACAAAACAATCCATCAACTCGTCCAGAAGTTGTTGCCAAGATAAAACAAACCAAAACGGAAAAAGGAACTCTTCACATTTGGGCTGGACAACGGGGTGGCAATGGCTTTTTAAGCCAACCACAATTGCTCTTAGCAATGGCTTTGGGTTGGAATCCAGAAAAGCCAACCGAGTTGGGAAATCATCCTTTATACGGGCGCTGGAAACCAGAGCTTTCCATCAAAACTGGACACAGTACGTTAGACAGAAGTATTTATCCGCCAGCATACAAATCCGATATTGGCTGTCCAGATTTGAAACTGTCCATAGAAGTGGACGGAGATGGGCACAACTCGAAAATGAATATCGAGAAAGATTCAAAAAAGGATCAAAAACTGATGGAATTGGGGTGGACCACATTGAGATTTACCAACGAGGAAATAATGACCAATCTTTCATCGGTATTATTGGAGATACAGAACGTTATCAAAACTTTGTAACTCTTTATGATTTGGAAATTGACGGACACCCATCTTATTACGCAGGTGGTTGTTTAGTTCATAATTGTCACATGCTCTCCAAAGCTGCATGGAATGCACTGCTCAAAGCTATTGAAGAACCGCCCCCGCACGTATACTTCGCATTCTGCACTACGGAAGCAGAAAAAGTACCGGACACGATCAAGACTAGGTGTCATCAATATAACCTCAAATCAGTCAGCTATGACAACTTGTTAGAATTGTTAACGGCAATTTGTGAAATTGAAGGACTTTCGTTACCAGAAAAAGCATTACCCATCATCGCTCAAGAAGCAATCGGGTCTCCACGCCGCGCATTAACGTTCTTGAGCAAAGCACAACATTGCACTAAGGTAGAAGAAGTTCGTGAAGTTTTGGAATCCGCAGAAGAAGATGCAGATGTCATTGAACTGTGTCGGTTACTGGCTGGAAGAACTAGAGCGACGTGGCGAACGGCTATTGGCATCGTCAACCGATTGGATACTAAGAACCCAGAAAGCATCCGGTTGACGGTCTTAGCATACACATCTAAAGCTTTGTTAAATACCAAAGCCGATAATGACGCGGAAAAACTACTAGCCATCTTGGAAGCATTTTCCAAGCCATGCAATATCAGTGAAAAAATGGCTCCAATCTTACTCTCCATTGGTCAACTGTTGTTAGGAGGTGGTGAATGAAAATCGACTTTGATGCGTTTGAAGAATACTTAACTATTGATAAATACCATCTGGATGGCGCAGTCTCCAATCACGCTGAACTTTTATATCGAATCAGTGAAGAGTTAGCATACGCCAACAACAGTAAAGACGCAGCTAAAAAAGCTGTGGATGATCAGTATGCCCGGACCACGTTAAAACTACGAGAACTGGCCGCCAAAAACGGAGTAAAAACCACTGAAGATCAAGTCAAACAAAGCGCTCAAACCGATAAAGACTATGAAGAAGCTCAATACAACTATCTGGCCAACAAACTCGCTTGTGACCGACTGCAAGCGTTGAAAGATGCGTTTATAGCAAGAGGCTTTATGATTCGAGAAATGGCCGGATTATGGGTCGCTGGATATTTCGCGGATCAACCCATCAAAGCCGACGAACAGACAATAGACAGTACCAGGTACAATATGGCACGGCAAGCGATTGCTGACAAACGTCAGCGTCGAAAGATCGGCTTGAGGAATGAATGATGGAACTGGTACTTGATGCTGTATTCTGGATTGTGATGGTAATCTCTGCACATTATGCTTCTTACTCGATTACCAGATGTGCGAGTAAGGCGTATTTCCGTAGCAAGCTGGAATTCCTTCATGAATTGGCTCATCATGATAGGTTGCAGTCCGAGCCTGACAAACTGGGTATTAAGGCATAATGCCAATTAACCATTAACAAGGTGGTGTAGCATGAGTAAGTTCTCATACCAGCGTCGTGATCCTTCCACCATGCGGAAGCGGTCGGAACAATGGGGCAACGAGCGCGATTCGTTCCTCAAAGACCACGTTCCCGTTTGGAAGCCCAACGATGGAGAAAATGTCATCCGCATCCTTCCGCCATCGTGGGACGGTGCCGACCATTATGGGTTAGATGTTTACGTGCATTACAGTGTGGGACCGGACAATTCGGCGTACTTGGACTTGTTCAAGATGAAGAAAATTCCGGACCCCATCACGGAAGAAAGCCAGCAAGCACGGCAAGACGGCGACGAAGAGTATGCCAAGCAACTCGACTCCAAAAAGCGAGTCTTGGTGTATTTAATCGACCGGGACAAGCCCAAAGAAGGTCCGATGTTGTGGGCCATGCCATGGACTGTGGATAAAGAAATCGCCATCCACTCGTGGGACAATCGAACGCAAGAAGCCTTGCCCATCGACTCCCCGGAAGAAGGTTTTGATGTCATCATCAACCGGCAAGGAAAAGGGGCTCGGACGGAATACACCGTCAAGATCGCTCGCAACCCCAGCCCATTGAACATGACACCTGAAATCATCGCGTTGTTGGACGAGCATCCACTCCCTGAATGCCTGAATTTTTATCCGTATGAACACATCCAAAAAGCATTCCTGGGTGGGGGTAAGAAACCCATGACCACTAAGGAATCACATACGGAAGAGCCAACCAAACGCGGAGAGACAGCCCGCCCGGCTGCCAAGCGCAGTAAAGTTGCTGTAGATTTGAGTGGGCTAACATGGAAGAGTGTCCATCGAATGGCTGGGCCAGAGTTGGATGAACTGGTCCAACAACTGGACGATGAAGCAGGTATTGACTTGTCGCATAAGTTCTTTGAAACTGACAGCCAACTCGCTGATGCCATCTGTGAAGCGCTCAACTTGGAAGATTCATCAGTCGCTAGGACTCCCGCTCGTCGGTCCAGCCGAGAAGAACCAGCACAGGAAGAAGCTCCACACACTGCGCGGCGGGCCAAGGTTGAAGAGCCAGAGGACGAGCCAGAGGAAGAAGCCGAACCTGAGCCTCCCAAACCAGCCAAAACGGGTAGCTACCGGGATAGATTAGCAGGTATTAACAAAGCCCGCAGTTAAGCTGTAGCACCCATGGCCGGGAATGGTCCCGGCCTAAACCTTCTGAGGAATGGATATGGAACGCAAAGCCGTCGCGCCTAAAGTGGAAAAGTCTCACTACTTCACTAAAGTCAATAAAGAATGCCATGAGTTTATCCACGCCGGATCAACTCTACTGGATTGCGTTTTGGGTGGTGGATTTCCATTGGGAAGAATGAGTAACGTAGTGGGTGATGCAAGTTCGGGCAAGTCGCTCTTGGCGATTGAAGCGTGTGCCAATTTCCATAATAAATTTCCCAACGGAAAAATCATATATCTGGAAGCGGAAGCCGCATTTGATGAGTCTTACGCAGAAGCATTGGGGATGCCCATTAGCATTGTAGAGTTTGTGGGGGCTGAGTTAAAAGACTTTACTGTAGAAGCACTATTTGAACACTTGCAAATTACCATTCAAGAACTTACCAAGAGTGAAGAACCTTGTTTGTATGTTGTGGATTCGTTGGATGCATTATCCGACCGGGCGGAAAAAGATCGAGAGATTGATAAGGGGACCTTTGGAGCTAACAAACCCAAAATGATTGGGCAGTTATTCCGACGCTTAGTTAAAGACATGGAACGCACTAAAATCCACTTGATGATTATCTCCCAAGTACGAGACAACATCGGAGTTCTTTTCGGGGAGCGCCATACCCGTACCGGTGGCAAAGCGATGGACTTTTATGCCAGTCAGATTTTATGGTTGGCTCAAGTCAAAAAATTGGACAAGACTATTCGCAAACAAAAGCGCGTGTACGGCGTCCAAATCAAAGCAAAGTGCAAAAAGAATAAAGTAGGACTTCCATTTCGAGAATGCGAATTTCCCGTGATATTTGGTTATGGTGTAGACAATATTACGTCTATGCTCAATTGGTTGGAATCCATCGATGAAGATGCTTTAATCCGTGAAGCCGTAGGCGAACTTCCATTCAAAACGATAGCGGACCTAGCGGAAAGTGTTAAAGCACTCCCCAAAGAAGAACGAGAAATTATTATCGATAAACTTTCGGGGTACACTATCGAACTGTGGCAAGAAATCGAAAATCGTTTCATCCCAAAGGTTTCTAAGTACTAAACATGGAACTAACCCCACAAGTTTTTTACCCTCAAGCATCGTCACGCTCCCGTGTTAAAATTGCTTGGCCGCTAACGTTTAATGAGACGTTAGCGGAAATTATGGGGATGATCATTCACAATGGAAAGGTTTCCAGAAACGAAGATATGATTCAAGTCCGCAACACGTCCAAATTCTTTGAGTTTGAAGAACGGTTGACAGAACTTCTACAACAGATTGGAATTACCCTTAACTTAAAATCCCGGTATTGGGTAGGGATGTTTCAACAGCAAGCCCCACGAATATCTAGTCGAGAATTTACTGCGACATTTTTAGATATGCTAGAATGTTCGCGGCTAGATCAATTACTGGGAATTGAAAAAGTACCCAAGATTGTTAAACAATCCCCCCTTCCCATTCAAAAAGCATTTTTGGATGGTTATTTATCTACATGTGCAACCCAATGGGCTGTGCATGAAGGGAAGAAATATGTGTGTGTGATTCCATATATGGAATCTTTTGTAGAAGAGTTAACTACATTACTAGCAGCACAAGGGATAGCTTGTGTTATTATGAAAGACTATTTCTTGACTGATTTTGGAATCGCCTTTGAATCTTTGGAAGATACATAATGTTACCGGGAAAATCTAAATCCAAAGGAAATTCTTTTGAAAACAAAATTGCCAAGATGCTCAGCTTGTGGTTGACAGATAACCAACGGCAAGATGTGCTTGAACGCTCTCCCGCTAGTGGTGGGAAAGCGACGGCTCATGGCAAAGCGGGACGCAACTTCCAGAATATTGCTGGAGATATTATTGCGGTTGCCGAAGAAGGTATGCCACTTACTAATTCTTTTGTGATTGAACTGAAACATCAAGCGGAAACCAGTTTGTGTGTGGACAACTTAATCTTCCAAACTGCTCAGAACGGCGTCGTAGCTTACTGGGAAAAATTGTTGGGAGAATGCCAACAGTACAGCAAGTTTCCCATGCTAATCTTCCGACAGAACTCCCGTCCCATGCTCATTGCGCTGTGTCAATATGGAGTCCATATCTTTGAGTGTGGCAAACTGGTTCATGCCATCATCCGCCGCCCTCAACGGAGCATGAACATCATTCATTTCGATACCTTTCTAAAGAAAGTATCCCATCATAAAATTCCCAAATAAGGTATATTGTTATGACATTGGAACGACAAATGTGTACGTTATACTGCCAATTCTGCGATCAATGGCGCAGCTTTTATCGGTACCCAGAAGGAACTTCGCGGTATTGGATCTGCTGTGCGTGCGGACAAGAAAAAAGTAAATAACCGTTGCATGATCATGTTATAAAGTGTATAATATAAACCGAGACTGAAAACTCAATGATAACACCTTATTGGTGGTTAGCTTGGATTGGGGCTGTGGTAACACCCTCCGCCCGTATCATTCGGGTTTTCAGAGTCCAAGCTAACCACTACTAAGGTGTTTTTTATGAATCAAAACTTGATCGTGAAAATGTTTGATGGTTCCAAAGTATTTTTCATGGAAGATGGATGGTTTAACTTTTCCAAATCGGCCAAAATATTTGGTAAAAAAGCCACTCATTGGTTAATAATGGATGAAACCTTGGAATATGCTGTTGCGCTCGCTAAGTCATTGAATTTGTTTAACAGTAGCTTGGAGCGACAATTAAGTATGATCCAAACTTGTGACAATCAAATAATAAGACGAACTAAAACACTTCAGTTTTTACAAGAACTTGGATTAGTTAAAACCAAAGCTGGTGCGCCATCTACGGGCGGTGGAACTTGGCTACATCCCAAATTAGCCATACCCAGTTCTCGTTGGTTGGCTGTTGAATTTGCTATCTGGTGTGACGACCAAATTGAACAAATCATTCATCAGCAACAACAAACATCCCAACAAAAACACATCCAACAAATCTTGGACTTGCTGTATCAACCCGTAAATTTGATGAGTTTTGAACAGATTTCACTGAGTGATCGGTTAGCGCAACGTCGGTTTACTTGGCAAGAATTTCAAGAATTTTTTGGCATGAAGCGAAATACTTGGTTCTTGCGAGTTATCGTGGGCATTATCAATCGCCAAGTATTGGGAATATCTGCGGGACAGTTTCGTCGGCAAATCTTGGGACCGAATCAATTTCGTATGATCGATGGAATATGGACTCGTCAAGAGGTAGATACTAATAATCTCCCCAACAATTTGACTAAAGACTTTTTACCCAAACCACACCAAGAATGTATCCAATCCATCATGCAAGATTTATTGGATTATTTCATAGTCCGTCCGGGTTGGAGTAAAGATCAAGTTCGTGTAAAAACTCAAGAATTTATTCATACTAGAAAAGGAAATATGGAAATTTTAATCGGGCGGAATTTACATGAATTATTACAAGAATGTATATTCCAAATTGCGGAGTATTCCCGTATCCATGAAATTTCTCCGTATGATGTTATTAATCAGAATTTAATCCAACTGAATTACAATCAATTGGCATTGGAGCGGGAAATTCGTCAGCAGCAGCTTAGACGAATATAAATAATGATTGCATAATCATTTTATAAAGTGTATAATGTGCCATACCCAGCGGGTGTAGCTGATCGCTTACCCAAGGGTTGATCACTCAACCACTCCACCGGAGTCGCATCCATGTCCGTAACTGTTGTAGAAAACGATTTGCAATGGCGTCAACCCATTACCGTGATGCCCTTGGTTCAAGCATTCCCCGAACTGCAAAACTTGACTTCCTTGGCCATGGAGGGCATGACTTCCGAGTTCAAACAGTACAACGAAAAGAAGGTTGTGCTGTCGGAAGACCACGGTCGGCTGTTCGGCGTATTCGGTAAGAAGTCAGTCATCGTCCCCCATGAAACGTTGGTAGAAGTAATGGGAGACGTGTATCACAAGCTGTATAACGAAGATGGCGTAGCCCACGTCAATTCAATGAAAGATGGTGCTCAAGTGGTCATTACCATGGAGCTACCATTGAAGAATCCAATCGACGTGGGCAACGGCGATGTCAGCAACTTGATGCTGCACGCAACCAATTCGTATGATAAAGGCTTGAGCTTGAAAATTCAAGCGGGCGTCATGCGGCTTATCTGCACTAATGGGGCGATTATCGGGGCGCGTATTTGCGGGATTGATGCCCGTGAATTATTGGACGGGTTCAATAGCCATACCTTAGCGGCTAAAGTCAACCGGATGGTAGACAAAGCCAAAACCGTGACGGACGTGTGGCAAGAATGGATGCAAATCATGATCAACCGTACAACGGCCAGTTCTGTACTGGAACATTACCTCTCACGGAAGTTTATCGAACCGGTACTGGATATGGAAGAGTTCCCGATCAACAAGTATGCTCTGTACAATTCGTTGACTCGTCGATCTACTCACGATATTACCGTGGACCGGTCTCGGTACGTTGTGGACAACATCATCGCCCGCATCTTTTACAGCGATAAGTTGGAAAAGGCGATGAAGCAACTCGAATTGGAGCGGGCCAGCGAACTGACTATCATTGATGCCGAGATCAGTGATACGGTCACGGAAACCGACGAGATCACCCATTAAATACTTGATGGGGGGAGTTCATCACTCCCCCACACCTTGGAGAGCTTTGCAATGACTATTCCATCCCCACTGATCGAACTATTCCCACTTGAAATTGAAATCTTTATATCCCCACCCCATGGACAAGATGAAGAATATCCCATTTCTCTTTTCATGAAAGATGAGATGGATAACACAATTCACATGGAAGCAAAAGAACTGAACTTAAGATTCTCCACTTCGGATATAGTAAAGCCTTCGGCTTATAGCATGGAGTTGTTTCACCGTACCGGGCTATTTACCAAAGAACAGCGTTATTTTTTGGGGGGCTTAATAGCTGCTGCTTGTAATCTTAACTTATCTTTGCTAACCTAAGCAAATGGAAAAGAGATTAGTTAAGATAGGCGAAGCGGCCAGGCTGCTGGGTTGTGGGATCGATACGCTGCGAAAGTGGGAGCGGTCGGGTGAACTTTTGCCTGATCGAAAAACCAAAGGCGGCACACGCTTCTATGACCCTGAAAAGCTGCTGAACTTGGGTGATGCCGATGCGCCGACTATCGGCTATGCGCGGGTGTCCAGCAACGACCAGAAAGCCGATCTGGAACGGCAAAAAGAAATGCTGGAAACCTACTGCGCCGCCAAGGGCTGGCGAACCGAAATCATCGCCGACCTCGGTAGTGGCATGAACTTCAACAAGCGCGGCTTGCGCCGTCTGCTCGAAATTGTTTTGCGCCGCAAAACTCGCCGCCTCGTCCTGACTCACAAAGACCGCTTGCTTCGTTTCGGCGCTGAACTGGTCTTTGCGCTGTGCGAATTACAAAATATCGAAATAGTGATTATTCATAAAGGTGAGCGGCCCAGTTTTGAAGCGGAACTCGCCGAAGACATCCTGGAAATCATCACCGTGTTTTCTGCCAGGTTGTACGGAAGCCGGTCGAAGAAAAACCGGAATTTGCTGCAAACTCTGCAAGCGGAAGCCGACCGGATCGGCGAAGAGTTCAGTCTGTACGGGAAAGAAAACGAAGATGCTGCTGGCCCACAAAATTGAGATTCGGCCTACCGACGAACAAGCCGATTATTTGAATCGTGCGTGTGGTTCGCGCCGGCATTGTTATAACCAACTACTGAACCATTTCCAGCAGCCGAACGTGAAGTGGTCTAAGACCAATGCCTATCAGCATTTCATCAACGTCATTCGCCCGGCGTTTCCTTGGTATAACGAAGTTTCCAGCCGGGTCACCCGTAATGCGATAGACGATTTGGATAACGCCTACAAGCACTTTTGGCGGCGCGTTAAGGAGAACAAACCCGCCAATCCCAAAGCAAAAACATTCCGCGAAAAATTTGGTTACCCGACCTTCAAGAAAAAAGGCAAGGCTGAGTCGTTTGCGCTGCGAGAATCTACCAAGTTCGATGTCGTAGGCCGCACGTTGCGAATTGAGCGGTTACCTGGCCGCATTGACTTGCGCCAGCCGCTCAGGTTCACCGGAAAAACCAAGCAAGTCACTATTAGCAAGACGGCTGGAAAGTTCTACGCCTCCGTCTTGGTGGAAACCGATGACTACAACCCACATGCGCCTGAAGGTGAGGCGGTCGGCGTGGATTTCGGAATCAAGTCGCTGGCGGTATTGTCCGACGGTACGACGTTCCCAGCCAACCAGAAGCTCAAGACCAACATCAAGCGGTTAAAGCGTCGCCAGCGGCGCTTGAGTCGTAAAGTCAAAGGCAGCAACCGGAGCGCGAAAGCACGAAATTCGCTGGCTAAATTACATAAGCGCATTGCGGACCAGCGGCGCGCGATGCTGCACGAGGTTTCTGACCAATTGACTCGCAATTACAAAGTGGTCTGTATCGAGAATTTGAATGTCAAAGGCATGGTGAAAAACCACCACCTTGCCCGCGCGGTCAGCGATGCCGGATTTGGCGCATTGCGGCAGATGATCGAATACAAATCCGCGCTGCGTGGCGGTACTGTGGTTGCCATCGACCGTTTCGCGCCCAGCAGCAAGATGTGTTGCCAATGCGGCCAGCTTCACGATATGCCACTCAACAAACGGCGCATGGAATGTGACTGCGGAAACATCATGGACCGCGACCATAACGCCGCTATCAATATTTTGAACATCGGTCTGGACACGCTCACGCCGGACCTAAAACGCGCGCAAGAGTCCGGTAAGCCCACGGTTCGCCGTGGCGCGGGCGGCGACGGCGCGAAGATGCCTGCCCTCTCGGATTCTCATAGATCAGCGAGATTGGCGTAGACATTTATGAGCGGCTTCTGGTGGACTATGCGGTCCAAATCGGAAACTTTACCAGCCCAGCTTGTGGACTAAAATAAAGAACTTAATATGAAAGCATTGATTATTTCCGACTTACATTTAACGGACTCTCCAGATGAAGAATACCGCTGGGGAGTATTTGACTGGACGCAACAAACTCTGGTTGAGCAACAGTGCGACCACTTGTTTATTTTGGGAGATGTGTTCGACAAAAAAGATCGGCATCCAGCGACCATCGTCAACCGCTTGGCCCGCATCTTAATGGAAATTGCCAACAACGTTCCCATTACAATCTTACAAGGAAACCATGACTATCTTAAACCGGAACATCCATTCTTATCCTTTTTGGATCATCTCCCCAACATCCGCTGGCTGGACCAACCCACCGAACTAGACTTTGGTGGACTCCATACGCTATGGCTTCCCCATAGCCGCAATCCCGTGGAAGAATGGACTCCAATATTAAAACAAGATGTAAAATGGGATATGGTCTTTATGCATCAAAGCGTGATCGGGTGCAAGGTCTCTAACTTTTACGAGATGAACAATGGGTTGGACTTAAAATGGTTGGAAGACCAAGTTCACTGCCCCATCGTTTCCGGGGATATTCATGTCCCCCAAATCATCCGGTCTTTGACGTATGTTGGGACGCAGCATCCCGTTTCATTCGGAGATGATTACGAATGTCGGGCGCTCATCTTAACAACGACGAGCAACAAAAACGTTAAGGTTAAAACGTGGGAACTGGAATCGTGGCCCGTGTCAGGGATCAAACGACACTCTTTAGCTATTTCTTCACTGGACGAATTAAAAGAATTAAAAAACAATGGGATCATTAAAGAACATGATCATATCAAAATCAAAATAGTACTGACCTCCGAACAACTTTCCAAATGGTCAACACTGAAAGAAATTGTAACTAACTGGTGTGAATACCATAAAATAAAACTCTTTGACATCAAGCTGGAAAAAGTCTTGTTAGGAGAAACCGAACAAGAGCGTGTTTCCAACCCATCGTTTATCCCTGTCCACCCCACCCAAACTTTCCAACGTTTCTTAGCCCAATCCGCATTGGATGAAGTTATTGCAGACCTAGGCCAAGAAATATTGAATGAGGTACTGAATGAAAAACCTACTTGTCGTTGACTATGCAAATACCGTACTGCGCTCTTTATCGGTTCATTCCCAACTGGAATGGGAAGGCCAGATTACCGGGGGGTTGTACGGATTCGTATCTCAATTAGCATCACAGATCAATAAGTACAAACCTTCCCATATTTTAATATGCAAAGATTCACCACCATATCTCCGTTCGAGCCTTTATCCAGAATATAAAGCCGACCGAAAGACCGCTAAAAAGCCCGATTGGTACCCCGCCATCCGTTCCACATACGCCATGGTAGATATGTTCTTGGAACATATTCATTGCCCACCATGGGGTATAGCGGGGTTTGAAGCTGATGATCTTATTGCTGCGGCCACTGAACAACATCATGATAACTACGATCAAATCTTAGTGTTATCGAATGACGATGACTTATACCAGCTCTTGTGCTATTCTAATATCTTACTATTGAAAAAAGCCGGGAATATGGATTATCAGTCATTCAAAAAAGAATATCCGATGTTGGAACCCCAAGACTGGGTTACCATAACGGCCATGGCCGGGACACATAATGCGGTTAAAGGTATCGAACGCTGTGGATTGAAGACCGCCATCAAGTGGTTTGAGTACTATCAAACTACGGGGGTTACCCATGCCAAAGTCCAGGAACATAAAGACTTAATTGAACGGAATCGGGGTCTGATTCAACTCCCACTACAAATTAAAGATTATCAAATTGAAAAAATACAACCCCAAGCTCCCACCATTCAAACCCGGAACATGATGAGGTATCTGAGTCGGTACGGTATATCGTACACTTCCACCATGGATACCGCGTTCAGTCACTATGGAAACGCCCAATCTAGTTTCGATCTGTAACACTTGGAGAATAACATGGCTGAAGAACTGATTACGGGCAGTTTACAAGAAAACTTACTCACACTCATTGTCTTTGATGATCAGTCTCTTCCCTTGTTGGCGACCACATTGGAAGTGGGCATGTTCGAGAATGATTTTTATAAAGCCATCGTCCGGGAATCTTTTGAATTCTTCAAGGAATTTAAAAAAGCCCCAGGCGAGCATATTGCTGACATCTTTGAAACGCATCTGACTAAAAAATCTAGTGATAAAGAGTCCGCAGTTTATGACCGGATTTTAAAAAGCCTTCAGCGTAATAAAGATAATGTCAATCGAGATTATGTACTATCTCAACTCAATAAATTTATCCGGCAACAGTCGTTAAAAAATGGAATAACTCTGGCCCATCAGCTCGTTAAAGATGGCAAACTAGACGAAGCAGAACTCAAGATGTCAGAAGCCATCAATTCCCAAATCAAGATATTTGATGCTGGAATTTGGCTGACTGATTTAAAAAGGTCGATGAAGTTCTTAACAGCACCTGTCCAACCTTATCCATTGGGAATTCCACCATTGGATGCTATTGGATTCGGCCCAGCACCGGGACAACTTCTAGTCATTTTAGCCCCCGCCAATCGAGGTAAATCGATTAGTCTACATTCACGTATTTGGCTGCCGGAAACTGGATATGTTTCAATGGGATCTTTGTTACAACAACATAAATCTAACATGACTTATGGAGTTAATCATCAAACCCAATTACCAGAATTAACTAAGATACTTAAAATATTTCCAAGCGGAATGAAACCAACATGTAATATTTATCTTCGATCTGGTCGTATTGTAAAAGGATTGGCTGATACCCACCCCGTATTAACATGGAATGGCTATGTCCCATGTAAAGATTTATCGATTGGCGATTTTACTATAGGTGCAGCAACTCTTCCTTTATCGGGAACTGCACCCATGCCTGAAATTGATGAAGCTTATGTTATTGGTGTGTTTTTAGGAGATGGAGCACTAACCAATAAAGTAAGTGGTCCAACTCTTTGTATCAGTAAAGAAAAATGGCCCATTTATGAAAAAGTTGTGGAAGTACTTAATCCAAATAAATCTCCAAGAATAAGAGCTAAAGGACCACAAGCTTTGGATTGTGGCTTCCATTTGGATACCCAACACTTTCTGGATATGTGGAATTTAGGCAAACATAAATCCATTAACAAACAAGTCCCCGAAAAAATCTTTAGCTTGGGTAAAGAAGCTGTAGCCGCTTGTTTAGCTGGAATGTTTGATACGGACGGTTCCGTTTATCAAAGTTCTGAATGGACCAGAATTGAATTTGCTACATCCAGTTATCTTTTATCAGAAGATATTTTAACCATGCTAAATATCTTGGGAATTTATGCAAGGCGTGGTAACAAAATAACAACTTTAAATGGTAAATCGTACCAATCTTGGATTATCATATTAAACGATGAAGAATCGTCACTATTGTTTTCCAACCACGTTGGAAAGTATCTTCATCACCCAAAAAAAATTGAAAGGTTAACCAACAGAAGAAAAACACAACAAGTTCTCAATCGTGGTCAATTTTTCAAACGTCTTCCTTATCATGCATCTCAACTTGTTGTGAATAATGGCATTGCTTGGAATCAAACTCTTTATGATTCCATAAACCGAAAAACTCGACTGTCCCCAGCAGACGCTCGCCAATTCGGGTTAAAGATCAATAATCAAGAACTATTAAACAAAGCCAGCGGGCAGTTTGTGTTTGATGAAATTATAAAAATTGATTGGAATGAACCAGAAGAATGCTGGGATATGGAAACAGAAACACAAACACAATCTTTTATGTGTGAACACGTGTTCACACACAACAGTCAATTCTGCGTCCACATAGCTAAAATGTGTGCGATGCAACGGCTCAAGGTATTATATATTTCATTGGAAATGTCAGAAGAAAAGATTGCTCAACGGTTTTTTCAATCGTTATTTTCCGTAACCAAGCGTCAGTCTGAAATTATTTACACACGATTTGAACAAGATGAACTCAGTCGATTGAATGGGTTTCGGATTGAATCACTCACCAGACCTTCATTACAAGATGAAGGAATTGAAACTGCTTTAGCTAAAAAGATGCAACATTTTGATGGACGGTTCAAGGTCTTTATAAAAAGATTTCCTACCAACGCATTGAGTATCCGTGGCTTGGAAGCATATCTAGATAGTATGGAACGCTTTCACAATTACATTCCCGATGTCTTAATCTTGGACTATGCAGATTTATTAGCTGTGGATGCTGCCAACTTGCGAATTTCAACGGGGTATACATATAAAGAATTACGTCGAATTGCTGTGGAACGGAACTTTGCTGTGGTATCCCCATCCCAAAGCAATCGTTTGGGCGAGGATGCTAAGGTATTATCACTGAAATACTTAGCTGAAGATTATAGTAAAGCGGCGACTGCGGATGACATTATTGCGTATTGCCAATCCAGTCTTGAATTACGACTGGGCCTGGCCCGGTTATTCATTGCCAAAGCCCGTGACGAAGAACGGGAACAAACTGTACTGATCTCCCAAGCATATAAAATGGCGCAGTTCTGTATGGATTCTACGATGATTTCCGACCGGTATTGGACGCTGCTGGACGCCCATAACAATGCGGGGGAAGAAGAACAGCCACCAGAAATGGCACGGGCACCCATACGCAGGCGGAATATTCGATGATCTCCAAATCAGCCGTTGAAACGTTCTTGCAAGCCGAACGAAATGACTTCTCGTGGATTAAAGAAGCCCCACGAGAAGAACTGGAAACAATTATAAAAGAAACATACCCCAACTTCTCCATCAAAGCTCAAATGTTTACTCATCAACTAGCCACCTTTTATCTGTGTGCGCAATTTGATGGCTTTTTGATTTTTTTAGATATGGGATTGGGTAAGGAACAACCAATATCTAGTAAAATTTTAACGCCCACGGGTTGGAAAACCATGGGCGAAATGAAAGTTGGAATGGAAATCTGTCACCCAACCTTGGGGACATCCATAGTCATGGGGGTTTATCCACAAGGTTATAAAGATGTGTATAAAGTCACATTTACGGATGGCAGTAGCACAGAGTGCGGTGAAGAACATTTATGGACTGTAAGAACACCTGGAATGAAGTGGAAAGGTTACGGTTATCGTACTTGGCCACTATCCAGAATAAAAGAAAGAATTAGAGATACATCTAATAATTTAGTTCATTTTATTCCCATCGCTGAGCCAGTAACCTTTCAATCAGAGCGACTGGAACCATTCGTCATTCATCCATATGCTCTTGGATGTTTGATTGGTGACGGAGGGTTATCGGGGAATGGTATTTGCCTAACTAAAGGTGATAAAGAACTGTTTACTTTAGTGGAAGAGTATTTTCCAAACACACTCAAATTTTCTACAATGGAAGGGATCACACAACGAATAAAAAGAGCTTCAAGAAAAGTAAAACAAAATTCTTGGTGGGATGAAATAAGACGCTTGGACTTAAATACTAAATCAAACGCCAAACATCTCCCAAGTGAGTATATTTTTACATCAATTGAAAATCGAATAGCATTATTGCAAGGCCTTATGGATACGGATGGCCATGTTTTTCCAGATGGTAGCTCTGTCGAATGGAGTACATCGTCCGAACAGTTATGTACTGACTTTGTCTTCTTAGTTCAATCATTGGGGGGTACTGCTCATGCCAAAATCAAGGTTGTTAATGGAAAAAGCTATTGGGTAGTGAAATTGCTATTGCCAAACACTTTTCCGCTATTCCGATTGACTCGGAAAAAGTTGAGGTGGGAACAACGACAAGGAAAATATCAACCCAGACGTGGCATTAAATCTGTTGAGTTTATTGGACGTAAAAGGTGTCAATGTATTCGAGTGAGCAACCCAGATGGGTTATATATCACGGATGATTGTATAGTCACTCATAATTCTTTAATCGCACTGGCTTTAATTCAGCTTCGTAAAAACTGTTTGAAACAAATCAAAAAGACTTTGGTAGTCGTCCCCAATGTAGTCAATGTTGAGAATTGGATTCAAGAAACTCATAAATTTACTAACCTCAAACCCATTGCTTTAGTGGGGACGAAAGCAGAACGAACTCGCGCTTTAAAACAAAAAGGAGATATTTACATTCTGAATTATGATGGTTTGAAAGTGATGATGACCGAACTGGAACCGGTCAAGGGAAAAGATAAACGTAAAAGAATCATTCAAAAATACATGGCCCGAGACTTTGCCAATCAATTTGATATGCTCGTCTTGGATGAAACCCATCACGTCAAACACACTACATCTTTAAATTATAAACTCTGTGAAATACTTTCCAACCACTGTGCATATCGAATTGGCATGACCGGTACTCCAATGGGACGAGACCCTATTGGATTATGGTCCCAGTTCCATGTCATCGATCAAGGGGAGACTTTGGGAACATCTAAAACAATGTTCTTACAAGCACTATTCAAGCAAAAGACTAATTACTTTGGTGGTGTAGATTTTTATTTGCCTAAAAAGAATGAAGCCGTACTACATCGAATGATGTTACATCGTAGCATTCGCTACGCCGATTCGGAGTGTCAAGATTTACCACCAATTACTAATACGACCTTCACGTTCCAGTTGCCGGGGGAAACCCGGAAGTATTACAAGCAACTGATTAACGATGCCATCCATCAAGATGTAGCTGAAAACGAGAAAAGGCAAAATATCTATATCAAAACTCGACAACTGTGTTCGGGATTTATGTATGAAGGGGAAGCAAAAGAGCGTATTGTCATTCACTTCAATGGTAACCCCAAACTGGAAGCGGTAGATGAACTCATTGATGACCTTCCTAACCAGTCCAAAATGGTTATCTTCCACATCTTTAATCAAAGTGGGTTGGAATTGTGTGACTTGCTAAAACGGAAAAAGATCAAACACGCAATCATTGGAAGTTCTTCTAAAAACAAGAATGTAGATGAGTATAAAAAATTCTTATCGGACCCCACAGTTACAATCTTGGTATTGAATATCATGTCGGGTGGGGAGGGATTGAATTTACAAATAGCCAACTATGCTGTAATGTATGAACCAGTAGATCGTCCCGATGTTTTTCGTCAAGTCATGAAACGGATTCATCGCACGGGTCAATTGAAAAGGTGCTACATGTACCAATTCGTAACCAAGAACACTGTAGAAGAAAAGATCATGGGATTTTTAGCGGAAGGAAAGTGTTTGTTCGATGCACTCGTGGATGGTCGGCTTTCGCTGGAATCCCTGTTGGGGGAGTGACCCCATGTAAACAGCCCCGCTAATGCCCCTGGGAGGCCCTACAAGCGATTTTGCTGGGCTGGGAATAGCAACATAGCCCCACGGGAACCGGAGCCCCATATGAACGAAATACAGCACAAGCTGGTTAAAGAAATAATGGAGATTAGCCAAGCGCAAACGGGGCTAATCAATCGGTTGCGCGTAGCCATGCAAAGCGTATACGGTCACCCATCTTTAAATGACGAATACGAACAATTTGCCATGGCGATCATGTCCGTATTTTTGATCTCGGATTCTTCCGAGCAAGAAGCCATCCAAAACCACGTGGAAGGTATTGCAAAGATTTGTAAATTCATCCAGGCGTGCGAACGAGGGGAGCCCATGGAGTTTCCAACGATTCCCATCCCCCATCAACGCCTGGGACTGTTAACGTTATGGAGTTCGATAAAGGAAGAGACCCGTGCTCACACTCGATCCCAAGCATGTCAGTATCATTGATAAACCCAAACCCAAACAAAATGTAGATTTGGACGCCGAAGATGGTATAAAGATCGGAATGAATTTTGAAGATCGATACATCGTCGTAGAAGTGGACCAAGGTACATCCACGATTCTATCGCTACCCGTCAATGTAGCGTATAATATGGCATTGAAGATGTTAGAAGCTACAGCTATCATCAACTTTGCCAATAGCGTTGGCTTATCGTTCCAAGATCAAGAGGTTACTACGAATGAATGATGTAAGCATAATCCCAGGAGTGTCGGGGGGTATGGGTGCAAGTTTGGATGGCCCCAGTCTGGGGGGAGCCCCAGAACAAAAAGCCGGATTGGAAATTGGTGTCATCGACGACAAAATTGGCTACCGGATTGTCAGTCCTGCCGGTGAGCCCATTATTTTGCTGTTCTCCGTCGCGGAGATGTACGGAATTATGTCCGCCCAAGAACAGGCCATTGCCCACATTCGCAACTCGACCTTGCCCCATGTTTAATGCGGGAACCTTTACTTCCCATTCTGGTAAAACATTATCATTCAAGATAGAATGTGATGATCTTACCACGGATGATTTAAACACTTTGGCCCAGATCGTGGGCCAAAGATTCCAATTTGGTTCCGTTGTGGGTGTTCCCAAAGGTGGGCTACGCTTTGCCCGCGCTTTGATTCCATACTGTACTACTGGTCCCATTCTGGTTGTGGATGATGTACTGACCACCGGAAGAAGTATGGAAGAACACCGCGTTACTGAAAACGACATCGGCGTCGTTATTTTTGCCAGAGGGCTTTGCCCTACTTGGGTTCACCCCATTTTCACGTTTACCATGCCGGATTAGCTCAATTGGTAGAGCTCTTGATTTGTACTCAAGGGATCAGAGTTCGATTCTTTGGTCCGGCTTACCCCGCACGTTTGGAGATTTATCGATGAAGAAAATGACGGGCAAAGAATGGAAAGACTTTTATAATGACCCTGTATACTGGGGACCGGAAGTCTGGTTTGAAGGCGAAGAAATCACTGTAAATGGGCAGGCATTGGATTCCGACGACCCTTGGGGAGAAACAAACGGGCTGGATAGCATGGAAGATACCGACATCGTTCGCATTGCTGGCGGTATTGTTTATTTGACCGAGGACGCTAAAGATGGTCCATCGTTAGAAAAGTATTTCCTCACTTGGCGAAAAGCTCAAACCGTCACAAAGATTTTAGTAGAGGTCAGGAAAAAAGAAGCCGAGTACTTCAAACAAGCCATCAAGCATATGGGTGGCAAGGTCATTATGTGAACTGATTGACTTGCTAATCATTATAAAGTATACTAACCATAGAGTTTGAAAGCTCTATGGTGAGACACCTCATCGGTGGCTGGTTTGGATTGAGGACGTAGTAATACTCTTCACCCGTTACCATCGGGCTTTCAAAATCCAAACCAACCAACCCATGAGGTGTTTTTATTTATGACCACTGAATTGATGATTAAAAAGTTTAAAACTGTTGAAGTCTTCTTCATGGAAGATGAATACATCAATGCCACTAAAACGGCTAAAGAGTTTGGTAAGCAAGCATCAAAATGGCTTGAAAATGATGATACAAAAGAATACATAAAAGCAATTAGCAAAAAATTGCTAATTGAACAAAATCAATTAGTTATAGTAAAATCTGGTGCTCCATCCACTGGGGGAGGTACTTGGCTTCATCCAAAATTAGCTATAAGATTTGCGCGTTGGATTTCAATTGAATTTGAATTGTGGTGTGATGAACAAATTGAAAGAATACTACACAATTACCAAGTTTCCAATTTGCGCCCCCAATTTCCCACCGTACTCCACCCCATTCTTCATTTTCCTGTCGTAGGTCGGCAAGAAGATGTGTTAATGAAGCGGACTCGCAATACGTATACAGCCGTGTTGGATTCTTTGGGATTTGCCGCTGCTGTTTACAAAAGAGTACTTACGAACAACGTCTCCCGCATTTTGATTGGAATGCCCATCAAGCCATTTCGGCGGTTGCATGGAATTCCAGCCGGTAGTACAAGACGGACCAGGTTGTATTACGATTCCAATTTACGCCGCACAATGGATGAAATCGAAGATATTGCTTGTGTACGTCTGTTAGAAAACCGACCCGATCAATTTGAAGATATCGAACAAGTCGTGTATGCCATTGCGGCAACGGTACGAGATTATGTTCGAGTCAGACACGTTGATTTGTTGGAACACATTCCAGAACAAGAATTACGTGAACTGATTGGATAACCCCATTAAAGACTAAAAAGCCGGGAGTGCCCCCGGCTTTGGGTTAGCGTAGGGGAGTCAGCTTACGCAATGTAGACGCTGCCGTCATCACCCACCGGAGACACCTTGGGATTGCCTTGGACGGCATACACCGCACATTCCAGAGCCGTTCCACCGGTAATGGTCACGACCGGACGAACGAACGCCTTGGCCAGCGCCGTCACTTCAGTCAGGCCCACGACCTGCGGAGTATTGGCCACGGCGGCATCCAGAGCACCATTCAGCCGTTCAGCCGCAACGTCAGTCCAGTTGGTAGAACCATCATCGGATTCTTGCAGCTTGATCGCTGCCGTACCTCCAGTGAGTCCACCGAAACCGAAGACGAACGCTACCGAGCCATAGCCGTTCAGGGGCAGAGCGGCACCATTGACCGCACCAGCGGCACGGCCTACGGGAGCAAGTAACTGAGTGACTTTGATGTCAGATTTCAGATCGAGCAACATGGTAATAACCTCTTAAATAAAAACTTCTTGGACAAATCAAACCAGCGGCTTTCGTAAGTCTAGCACGTCAGCATTATAAACACTTTCGGGATCTAGAGCAATCAAGGTGTAAAAATTAGTCGTATTCAAATAGTTAAATGTAACCACGCCGTTGTCTTCTGACAGTTTTTCCATAACTAGCCGCCCGGTAGCCCGATCATACAGTCGAACTTTTAACTTTTGAGGTATCCCCAATTTGGATACGACTTCTACAATTTTGGCAGGATTTGACGAATTGTCAACCTCAGCCATAAATAATTCTGGAAATGAAAGACTTCCTATTTTAGGAAGTAAGTTAGGTACTGAATAAGATTGGGAATGACCAGATGTGACTCGAAACGAAACAGGCGTCCCGTGCCAAACATCTAGTTGGTAGCTGATGACCACTGCACGTTCTCGTCCTACTCCACCAAAATCAGTCATCGAGGCGAACTCCATAACACCTATCATCGATAGTCACACAATACAAGCGATAGCCTCCTTGACTGTAAATCGTTCCATTATGAGTAAAATTGCTGTTAAACACAAACAAGTTGGGTAAGAACCCACGCATGACCGATTCAGATTCATGTACGACTACGGGACTGGCCGATACTAAATAATCAGGCCCAGGTTTTAATGTGTAACTATCAACGTTCCAGGGAATGGACAACCCCCCTTTTCTTGAAAATGGAAACTGACCTAAAGTCCCTTCCAAAAAAAGTAAGGTGGTTAATTGACTGGGTTGAACGATAAGTGTTTGATTCCCTAAATAGTATTGATTGCCAATGACAAAAGAAGTTTGGGTATCGGTTACAAAGAGCGGCTCGTAAGAACCAAAAGCCAACAATTCTTCGTTCAACACAAAATAAAAGGTTTCAGAATCGGCAAATAAAACCCAAGAAGTAATCGTATTGCGAGATCCAACTACTGCAACTTCTCCGTCTACTAACATCTGAGTACTGTTGGGAAATCCCAAGGTATCAGTAAAACTTCTAAAGCCAGTCAAATAGACCTTATGCTCAACATCTTTAAACTTAGCGACATGTTCACTACTATTCTGTAACTTCAATACAAACCCGGTTTCATCGACAATGGTCCATCCCAACGGCAAAAGATAATGTTTTAACAACGTATTAAAGCTACCGGCTGTCGTAGTAAGAACAGCCGCATTAGTATCGGTATTGGTATATGCTTTCATTAGATGTATCCAACCGGATAAATAAAGCCATCACCAAAAGGCCATGGTTTGGGAATGGTGCTGAGATCTGCTGATCCAATAACTCTACTTAACTGCCCCTGTTCGTTTGTAGTAGTATAAGAATTATAAATAGCACCACAGTTGGCATACGGCCACCTTGTATCGATCCAAGTCAACAAATACGTATAAGGATTCTTAAGTTTTATTTTACCCCAAGCTTCCCAATAATCTTGGCTGTCACTTGTTCCTTGACCTGCTGATTCCGCGGAAGAATACCCTACCCCATTCGTATTGATATAGTAACCCTTAACTTTTTCCGATATGGTTAAAAACGTTTTATCTTTATTACTGGTTTCTGGCCCCAACCAAGGCCAGGCCAATCCTATTTCTGGTCCTGTATCGGAGCCATCCGGCCCCCATTTTCTGAAGTTACATGAAAAATGTCCTACTTCACTACCACCTGGGTAATATATGCACCAATTACTTGTTGCAAATAATTCTGGGTAAGATGTTATCCCGTCATCTGAATTTTCATACACTCTACCAAAAGACTTGGCAAAATACAAGCCAAAACAAGTAAGCCAACCAGAAGAATCATTCCCCACTACTTTTAGAGTTCCCCCATACATAATCCCAGAACATTGTACTGCATTACCACAATCTTTAAAAGTACGGTCATTGGTATGGGTACTTTCCGAAACCGACTCCAAAACTCCTATATGTAAAGCTTGGCAATCGTCTTTTGGAATCAGTAAAAATGAATATATAGATGAACTTCCACTTCCTTCATCGATATGACATTCACCATCCCCGTAACGATATTTATGCCAATGAGTCCAAAACCCTCCTATTCCACCCCCTTTTGGACACTCATTATCATCACAGAAACCAACACCACAACCAGCACCCCAATGTTTCCTCCATTGCCCAGCCTCAATCGACCAGTTTGCTTTGTAACGAGTATAACTAGAAACCTCCCCTTCTACTTTGGCTGTATCGACTAACCAGCCCGCTTTACGCCCATCCCAAATTGTTCTGGATGATTCACTATCTGCCCCCGGACCACACATCCCTTCTGGAGGGATGAAGTGTCCTTCTCCTTGTGTCATGGGTCGGTAATGGTAATACGCAATAACAGGAGCCCCATTTCTTTTATACCATGCATACACGGGGAAGTTTCCAGGTGTGGCATAATTGCAACGATCATTTGGATCTCGCGAGTTACATGGCAGTCTCCATTCATAATCGTTGTAATAAGGGTCCCAAACAAAAATCTTGTCTTGTTGAAAAGCCTCTTGCCAAGTAACAGAATCACCACCCGAAACAGTGAACTCAAAGCAAGTCTTTAATTCATTAAAAAATTCTTCTGTGTAAGGTTGGCCACCCCACACTCGATTCTTTCTTTTAAGCTCTTCTTGCAACGCTGCTACATCCTTTTCGTACTGCTCGTTGCCCGATGCCATATGTATAGAATACCACCATTCTCCATCGTCAACATCTCCAAAAATAATCTCCTTCATCTCCCCAGGATTTTCTGGATCATCTATCTCCATGTAAATTGCTTCAGTTACGTAGTGTCGATAAATTCCAACCGGATAAAAACCAGTCCCTTTCTTTACCATGAAATCCAATTTCAAACTGCTACATTTTCGTTCTAACTCAATATCTAATACTTCTTCCAACCCACTACACACCGTAGAAATTGTTACTACCGTAGATACTCGATAATTAGCATCATTCTTCTTAAGAGCGACCATGATGGCAGAGCTACCATCCCAGTTACCATTCAAACCAAAATCCAATGGATAGCCGTACCGATTTAACTTTCCTGTAGGACGACCCGGTGGGAAAACCGTATACGTAGAAGCAGATATAGAAAGCAAGTATGCTTCTAAATTATCTAAAATATCTGATCCTAAATTCTGTGGATTGGTTTGTAAGTATTTTTTAAACTGGTGCCCCATTCCAGTTGGAACCAGCATGTTAACACCTAGTGTAGCTTTACTAATAATAAAATGATGGTAATTATAAGTAAAAAGCCAATGAGTCCCACGACCCAACACGGAAGTTCTTGGGGCACGACCTTCTGCACCAATATGTAAACCTACATATAAATTCTTGAATGCTGATGCACTCTTATACATTTCATATCTGATGGTCGTCCCACCATACACACATTGAATATACAATCTAAGTTTGCCGCTAAATAAACTCGGTGGATAAAGAGTCCGACAAAACTTTTTATCCACAATCTCATTGGAACAAAAAACTTTGTTGCCTTTCTGAGTAAACTCCTCGCTCGTGCGAGATGGTTTAATACAATGAGATTGTACCCCATCATATGAAGAAGTGGCAGAAGTAGCCAATACAGCTTGGGCATTAACGTAATCCATCAAACTGCCCAAGCTCGCAGGATTGGGGACCATTGGAGCAGGACGATACGGAGGTGTGAACGTATATGAACAGACTGCTTCATCCCCCCGTGGATTGATCATCGTTACGGTATCTGTCTTTTCCGCACAACCAATCGCTTTGGACTCTAAAGTCTTTTTACCTTTGGCTAAAGTGTAAGTTACCTTTTTTGCTTCATAAATCTTAGCATGAAACGGAAAAGGTACAGACGGGCATAACACTACATCTACTAATTTAGATTCTAAATAAACGGCTCCAACAATTTTTGTATACGCCGAATTGTATTGATAACTCGCAGGCATATACGATTCTGGTCTGAAGTAAAACATTGAATACTTCAGCATACCAGATTCTAAATAAATCCCACTAGGCACATAAACAATTCGATTGAACGGTCCAAAAGGACATAACGTTCCTAAATTTTCTTTAACATCAAGTAGAGCCATAATTAAAGATACCAAGTATCGGAAATTTCAAGGGCGAGTGCAGCCCCATATACCCGAATGATTTCAAAAGTCTTACCTGCTAAAGAACCAGTCCCCGTAAAAGTATCGCCGTGGCTGAAAGTGCTATATGCAGGGGCCAAGTACCAAAGTCCAGGGATATAACCACGCAAGACCCCCGGTTCGGTTACCCAATAACGAGACATAATCAAACCACCATCTACCGGATTGGGAAACTGAACCCCCGCATTATAGTTATCGCCGTGTTTTCCAAATCTAATACTATTACCAATCTGGGTATATGATCTCGCTGCATGATGACCATCTACTGTATTGGCAATCGTACAAGTCGCCCCGGCATTGCCATTATAATTAGCCGCTTGATTATTAAGGTGTCTACCGATGAGCAACGTGTTATAAGCATCTGATGGATTGAGACTAACAAAATCGCCAAATATCGTTAAAGATGCATTTACCCACGTATTATCAGCATCAGGGTTAATCACTAAAAAACACAGCCGACTATCCGCAACCAACAGCCAATTTCTAGCAGCCGATTGAATGCCTGAATTCTTGATAATAGAACTATAATTGGGAGTAACAATTTGAGTATCTGTGGGAAACTTACCTGTCCCCGTGTCAACATCAGACATCGTTAAAAATCCATAGATCGATGCCATATTGGGGGTAGCATTATCATTATCATACAACCGAAAACAGAAGCCATTACTATTGTCACCACCCTGGTAAACGACCTTATTTTGGTTATCGTAGTATGGGATAGCCCAACCTGCTGCTGATTTACCCGTGTAACCCGTATTCAGACATGCAGTTACTACCCCATTCAAAGACCCAACTGAAGGAAGTAATAAAGGAGCATCAACATCAATTGCAGAATAACGACGAACAGTCATAAGATAATAACTCCTTAATACCGAGCGGCACGCAGACCATCGATTGTAACTGGATTATATTGATATGAAGCGTCCAATACAATAGCTCTATACTGCCCCATTGGAACCGTAAACAAAAATTCACCAGAGGCCGATGTCGTTAGTTGTTTGCCCATAAATCTACCAGTCGCCGTATCCAACAACCTTACGTCGCGTTGCAGATTAACAGAAACATCATGAGGAATCGGCAATGGGGATTCGATGTTTAAGACATCGCTGGAAGGTTGATGGATGTTCAACCCAGAAATATTTTGAAGGCGAGCTTTAATTACACCTCCAATCGTATGCAATTCAGCATAATTAGGTTGTATATAAATGGTATATGATTCTTGTGTTAGATACAACCCATCGCTTACTTGTATGGCAATCGTACAGGTTACTGGTTCCATTACATCGTAGATGTGACCAAACAATTTCCCCGAATAACGCCCCACTTCTAACTGCCCAACGCTTTCTGGAGTATAAGATAATAAAGTAAATTCAGTGGTTTTGGCTTCTCCATACAAATTCTTGAATCTTGTATTTAACGGCACTTCAAATTGAGTGTTTGCTAAAACAGTCCCCAATGAACTCATAGACTTTTCCAGAATGGCTTTAGTAAAAAATGCGTGGGCAACGCGACATTGAACTTGTGTATCTACCAAGTACTGATACGAAGGGCCAGAAGATAAACGTAAGGCTAAGTACTGAAACTCTTCACTAAAAAATGGATCTTTTTGTAAACGATCCAATGGGTATGGAACTGCAATGGGTTGAATCGATGAATGCTCTTTAACGAACTTTTGTAAATCCGCTCGCGTAGCTTTTGGCAACTTCTCCAAATACATTGCCAAGATCCCAGCCACGATAGCAGCCGAGGTACGAGTCGTGCTCAATCCAACAAATTGTCCCGTATTATCCAGAGTAACAACATCGTCACCAGGCGCAAACACATCTACAGCATAACCATAATTAGCAAACAAAGGTAAAGTTAAATCTTCTGATAATGCACTGACCGTGATCACATCTTCCAAATGCGCGGGATGACAAGCTTCGGCCAAGATTGGACCAAGACATCCCCCAGTCAACAGATTAATAAAACCATCGCCAGCCGGAACCACCACAGTCATCCCAGCCATCAACATGCGCTTGGTATCTGGGTCTAAATCTTCCTCGACGATCATGTACCCGTATGCCGGAGTACGAACCGCACTGGATAAAACCAAACAAGGACCATTAGGTATATTAGCTAAGATCAAATCAACGGCTTGTTTGTATAACTCTACATCAATTCCAGTAGCCGTATAAACATTTAGGCTAATTAAAGAACAATGACAAGCCACTCCGTATCGATGGGCTCCTACCAAAAATGCCATCCCCGTCCCAGCACCCGTCCAATCAACATCTGGAGTGCCCAATAACCAAGACAACCGATTGGTAAAATACGGGCTATTCCTCACACCAGAACTAATAATAAAAACGGTAACACCTTTACCTGTTAGCCCTTGAGTTCCACATAACGATGGAGATTGTTGTGTGATGTCTTTCCGACAGATTTTGTCCAGATACCAACGGTCGGGATGATTGGACAATACCCCCCGAAATGTTGGAACGCTCAATTTGCCGTTAATAAAAGCAAGTGTAGACATCTGTTAATTATACTGCAACTGGAAGGCTGAATCAATGGGCATTGACGTGGGGAGTGATATAGTTTATAATACGCTTGATGGCCACGTCCACAACCACACGCAGTTAACCACAATCAAAGAGGTTAATATGAACGCCATACGCCGTTCGGATGGAGAACTGTCTACTTCATTCTCCATGATCAGTGACAATCAGCGCAGTTTGGCCATATGGTGACTTCAAAAACCTCAAACCGTCCGATCAACAACTGGTAGGAAACTTGGTAGAGTTAATATTGGAACCGGAAAATAAACACGATTCTAATGCGATCATGATTATGTACAAAGGAAGAAAAATGGGGTATGTGGCCAAGAATCACAACTTGATCTTAAACCATTTGTTGGAGCAGCGCGATCTGTGTACGGTCTGGGCCATGATCAGCGATGTAGACCTTAACTTGGGAGTCGTCAAAATCACTTATACACTGGAGATATAATGAAACCGAATCCACAACAGATCATCCGTGACTTTTGGGAAGAGTACAAAAGTCATGCGGTCCCTGCCAATGCCCCGGAAGTACAACAAGTAGAAACCCGACGCGCCTTTTATACCGGGTTTACTGCGTCGATGCATTTACTCCAAAGCTTGGACGACGGAATGTCGGATAAAGAAGCTCTTGAGCTCTTACAAAAAGTGGAAGATGAAATTACTGGCTTTTTGACTTTAATCAAACTCGGAGTTAATTAACCGGGGTGTGGGGGACTTCCCCCACACTTCCAAATCGTCTCACAATGGCCCTGTAAGCCGCTACAAGCGATTTTGCTGGGCTGGGAATGGTTGGGTAGCACCCCCGATTTTAACGCGGGTTACGGGGCACCCACGCGAAAATTAGTGGGAACGGGCATACGATACACCTCATTCGAGAACCCGCTCTTATTTCCTATAGCATCATATGCAGTTGCCGCAAAATACGTAAAGCTGGTATCGGGGATGTCGGGAATGGTTACAGTTAATACCTTACCCACATCAACCACATTGGAATACATCCCCGAAGTAATGCCGCTGGCAGTGTCGTAATGAATCTTATAACCGGTGACTGTGGGTGTTAGAGAAGGATCCCAACTCAACCGAACCGTTCCGGCCAGTGTCATGCTGGAACTCAAGAGTAACGCAGTAGCTAACCCCAGTTTGAGTTTCATGATGATCAACTCCACGAAGGATGAATCGAAATATGAAGTTTTCACGATGGAGTTCAGAAGTCAAGAATACAAAAACTCTGTGATGTTAAAGTAAATGCTTCCAAAATTTACCAGATTTTATCAGCGAAACCATTTGAGGTGTTACATTAAACTGTCTAGCTAAATCAACTCCTTTTACGCCACGTTTAAGGCAAGAGCGTATTTCAACCACCTCGGCATCAGTCAATTTAGCTTGATTATGATTCTCCCCAAATAATTTGTTTGACCTTCTTTTAATAACCATATCTTCCATATTATCTTTCATAGTACCCACAAACAAATGATCTGGATTCACACAAAGAGTATTATCACATTTATGACAAATAACTAAACCTTCTGGTATTTTTCCAACAAAACGCCCGTAACTAAATCTGTGTGCTTTTGCCATTCGAGTACCATCCGAAAGACTTCCGTAACCATCCCCGGAAATAGCACCAACCCAATTCCAACACCCCGTAGTCTGGTTTACTGTATATTTTTCGTCAAAAGAATCATTTGGATTCAATACATCAAATCCAGCAAAATTAGTCTTACTCGCTTGATAGTAATGTTGTTTACAAAGACGTCTTCCAGCAATTGGATTATCACAGCCTTCGACACTACATGGCTTCAATGGTCTGGCAAAACGCATGTAATGTTTTGGACAATAGCCTTTAGCTAACGCATTAGTAGTACAGTTTTCAACTTTACAAATTTTGGACATGAAAAAAACTCCGTGTGATAAGTGTTGAATTATATCACACGGAGTTAGTTTGTCAAACTACTCCACTAACATCAGCCGTTCCCTTCGGTTAAGGAAGCACTGATGATGGAGATCGGCCCGCCCTGGATAATCAAGAACTGTTACAGTTGCATCGTTACTACAACTGGGCCTTTCGACCTCTGCATGTTACCATGCAGTTCGGACTATCTCATAATCCCAGTTTGATTCATTCAAACTCTTACTAATGGGATTCTCGGCACTTCCACTCCACTTGGAGTGTACGATCTTTCGATCTAGTCTCTGAACCTTCTCGACTTCATGTCAAGCTTGGCTGCTGATTGTCTGATATTCCATAATCAGAGTTTCCAGCAATTCACCGAGTTTGCACCAATCCGTTACCGAATTGGGGGACATCCATCTATCCGTGGAGTTGAGTTTAATGTCACCGTTACCAGAGTTGTTCGTAACGTCCAAGTCCATACAGAATCCACCATCCGAATTGGTAATCCGCGACCAGGTTGCCGTACCAGAATTATTAGCACTGGCATCTTGGGCGATACTGGCAAAAGTGAGCACCCCGTTATCCACACTGGACTTGCAAGGCTTACTGAACGTCAGTTCGCCCAAGACCAAGTTGGTAAACGGATCGATAGCCCCACCTGGGGTCGCCGGACGAGTACCGCTGTAAATCGTCAAAACGCCGCCAGTAGATCCCGCATCAATCGCCGAGGCGATGTCATTAGCACGGGTATTGCGAATGGCCGTAGCCAGTTTGATCGTCATACAAATTACCTCATAGTAAAATTAAACAAATCTGGATTCCCCTTCGTCGTCAACGAGCATAGTTTTAACTTGACTCCCGACAATAGTCTGAGCCGGAGTACATAGTACAAAGTGCTGACCATACACTACAAGGTCAAAAGCATAATCAAATGGTGAAAAGTATGCAGATGATAATTTTTGGACACGTTCGGTTGTATCCCGGTCATACAACGTCATGAAATACGATCTTTTTACAGATAACGTGTTATTAACCTGTCCACTTACAGTATAAATGCGCTCGTTGGGTAAATCAAGACACGGAAAATACGCGGTGCCAGAGCAAGCTGGTATTAGTGAGCTACTAACTAAGTCTACAGTTCCATACGTAAAGTGGTATGTAGCAAATACAGTAAAGATATCTTGTAATGTAGTGGGGATCGATCCATAAATCTGTACTATGCCCGACCACGTCCCAGTAACATCTTCCATATTAAAGAATGGCGTGATGATAATGGGCATCCGATACAAGAATGTAATATCTGTTGTGGCGTCTTGTAAGGTTTTAACAAATAACCCAGTCGGCCAGGCAGTCACTTCGACTGGACCAACAAGACCTTCCAAGTTACTATCCAACCGCCCATAAATCCGAATGGGCGTCACCATTGTAATTTGAGATGTGGTGTTTTCTAAACTAATGGAAAAGTTCTGATAAATTTCATGAATGGCAATAATGTTTCCACGCAAGGTACTAGGAATGGGCGCGATGAACCACCCATCAACAAATCCGGGGTTTTCCCCTGGGAGTGGGGTGTGTCCCAAAATTTGTATGAAGACTCGATCCAAACGCCCCGTGGGAATAAACACCCCCAAAACATTATTGATCTTCGCTTGAAAATCAAAGTCCTTTATATCATGTAGTGTCTCAAAGCCTTTACCATAAATAGTTACCCGACCTTTAATGTCACTTACAATAGTCAGTTCATTAAGAAAATGATTGATGAACACTCCAAAGGTTTGAAGAGGTGTATATAACTGACAACGAAGAACTAATGTATCCAACTCAGGAATAAACGTGATCTCATATGGAATGGGAACCTTCCCTCCAATGATAATCGTTGTATTGGCAGTTGTTGAATCCAAGAACCCATTAGCAGTAATGATTCCCCCAAAGTTACCCACACAGTGTTTGAAGTCGGAAGTAAGCCTACTATGTTTTAAAGAACCAACATTCACTTCTATGGTTGACCGAAAGTCTTTTAATGTCCCTTTAAGTTTACCCGATACCAAAAAGCCTTTAAATATTCCGTAACTGATAAAGCCGGTCAACCAATCTACATGTGATTGAATTTCAAAATTGATGGTGACATAGATCTCCATGTGAGCTTGGATCGATACTCTAACCAAACCATGGGAATCGGTTTCAGCTCCAAATAGAAGTCTCATATGCCCGATGATGGGGAACTTGTGAAAGGCATCAATATGCCCTACTACATAACCCAACGTCCAATAAATTTTGGGTACATCAGGCCAGGGAATATAATGACCAATACGCTCCTCCAGCTCGCGCAAACATGGCCATGGGTACGGGTAACATATATCAGGCATTGTATCCCCACCTATCCAACTCCCAGTAATGTCATTACCGCCACGGAAATAGATATAAGTCACCCCTTGAACGGGAGCTAAGAGCTGTCCATATAATTTAACCCGTCCACTCAAGGCTACGCGCAATGGTTGAATAAACCCATTGGGAGAATTAATGGGCTCATCATACATCTGAATCATTATTCTACCGATAATCGCGTGAGCCGCTATTCCCAAAATCTCACATTTATAAGGGTCCAACCCCAAAGTTTTAATATCTAAATAGCCAACATTTGTCTGACCGATAAATACAAAAGATTTAAATGCGTTAGGTGTTGTAGTCAATTTCAAAACACCTATAGAAGTAACTCTAGCAAAAACTATTAAATAATCATCCCCCGTATTGGTGATGAACTTCCCTTTTATATCCCAAGGGGTAATTCCAAATATCTCCCCAAACTGAATTGACTTAGTTGTAGTTTCAATCTTTCCATATAACAAGCGTTTGAATATCAATCGAAGATCAGAAAACACCCCACCGTTATATGCTGGAATATATGAATCTTGATATGCATCAATGATAAAATCTATATACCCCCGGTACACTGGAGAAGTTTGGATGGGTAAGTCTAATTTGAAATTAGCTAAGTTGATCTTTAACTGAGCCAACACACGAGAATGTCCTAAGATGCCACCAATCGGTGGCAGCGTCTGAGGCTGCATCGTTCCCGCAAAGTGAGTCAGCTTCCACTCCGTCTTAAAATAAGGTAAATCAGTAACCGATGCTAAAACTCCACGACAGATATAAAAGCCTACCATCTGTGCAGTACATTCCAATACGTTCGTCAAAGTCCCGTAGCGCAACCGCAACCGAATGAACACGTCTGGAATGATCGGGGCTAATGTCGTAATAAAAGAACCATAAACAGGATGAGGAACAATGGGGACGTGCCCAGTAATCAGAATAGTTAAGAAACGGCCAGGAGGTCTAACCAACAATCCATCCATTCGGCCACGATTAGCAATTCTTCCATAAGAATTAAATGTCATTAAAAATGGGCCAGCAGCACGAATGGCTACATTGTTTAGAATGCCAACTGCATGAATAATCGTTAATAACCGGAACCGGACAACTGGAAGTTCTGTAACAAGAGAAAGTTTACCAACGTTAATACTGCCACGGGCAAGAACTCGATCATCCCCCAATGTAGGAGTTACTTTCCCATAAATGGGCGCACGCCCAAAGATAGTACCACTATACGTTGGAGCTAAGGTCGTGTAAATCCCAACAATGATCACAATGGGGACCACTGCATAGATCTCACCATACACCTCGGTCGGAGCCATGGCAGCAAGGCTGGGAATAAAATGTCCCGTAATCGTAATTAAACCTTTGGTATCCGACCGAATATCTTCACTGAGCCATCTCATTTCATCGGCTTTAAACCACTTCCAATTCTTGATTTGGATGTTGGAGAAGTCATCCCCTCCCACTAATGTCCATTCTCCAAAAATGTTTATTGGGGTTCTAATATAAAAATAACCCCACACATCAGGAGTCGTGGGAACCAAATAACCTTGGACTACAGTTCTACCAACAAACTCACTGATGATGTCAGGGGGGACCAAATTCATATTAAAGATAATAGGGGGGCCAACCTTGGCCCAGATCGACCCAGTCATCCCCTGGGTTGCGAAAACAAAGATTCCAACGTAAGTCACTGCAAAGGTACGACGACTGGTAGGCCAATCCAAAGCACTAATAAAACGCCCAGAATTGGTTGCTAACACCTTGAAATAAGGTTTGAAATCTTCCGTATGTAGTAAAGATAAAACATAAATATGAATGGGGGTCAAACCCACAATTCGCAGAACATCGTCGGAGAGCAACTGTCCGACGAACGCGCCACCGATCTTAACTCGAAATTGCAAATTTGAAGTGACTGCCGGAGTAGTCGCGGTAAAATACAACAAGGTATTACTACCCACAAACCAAGCGGTAGTATGATCAAAAGAAGAATTAAAACTGCCTGATGCACTGATGCCCCCCACACTTGCCCAACGAACTCGATCTAGTTGTAAAACCACTCCCGCAAAAATGGCCATGCGCGTAGCCATTCTGATATTAGTTTGAACGTGAGAAACAGCCCCACGTAAATGACCCCCAAGCATGATTCGACCGTGCATTTCTATAAAATGGAAGTACGAATCATCCCTGGACAACATCAAAGACATGGGACCACCAATTGCGGCAGTCCCCAACCAAACCAAAGTAAAAGATTCTAGATCACGATCAAACGTCCCAAAACACCGAATAGCAGTAGAACATAAAATATAAAATGAAGTAATGGGAAGATCATTGGATTGTATATAACCCAGCGTAGCGATCCCAATCTTAATCTGACTCGTTACAAATAAATTCGCGGCGATCCCTCCAAAGATAGCGACCCGGCCCCGGAACGTAATCTTTTCAATTGGGAGGTACTGAATATCCGACCCCAAGGTGAAACGCCGTGGAGTATTACTCAACCAGTTTTTTTGCTCTGTTGCAATATGGACCACTTCCCAATAGACGTTATCATCCGACCGGGAAAGTTTCCAATTACTGAGCGCTGATGAAGACATTAGACTCCCTCAATCTCATAAGCAAAGATTTCCGTATCTTCTGGTAACGTGTATTCCCATAGCATACCATCTTCATCGCTATATTCAGTATTGGGTTTGACAAAGTTACTTGCTACTGGAATCCCATCTAAAAGATCTATCAATTCTCCAGCCGGTGTTTTAGCAAACAGTCGAATTGTATGGAAGGTCGTAACAGCTTGATTTCCATCATTGGCAAAGATTTGCATCTTCCAATACTTGCCACTATGAATGGGCCACCGCTCCCCCAAATTAGCATTGTAGAACTTATTAATAGTAAAGGTTGGCCCCTCAAACGACCGAATATCAATTCTTAAAGCATTTTCAGTTTCCGCCTGGAAATGCCCCGTTAATGGTGCTAAGGTAGGACGGAACACGGGACTAAAATGCCCGTACCCAGACATCCGAAGTGTTGTAACTTTTAACAGTTGAATTAAATAACCAATCGTCGGAAGTGGTACTTTAATGGAAATGTTAGATGTTAAGTCATCCAAAATGGGTTCTAACGCAAGACCTACTAATGCCCGACCATACCCCAAGAACTGACTGCCCGTAGTAATGGTAGATAGTACGCCACCAATTGCAGCCTTACCCAGAATGTAAACATTGGTAAAAGGCCCAGTTAACAAAGTCATCCCCACAAAAATTCTTATGGGAACTATGATCTGTATCTGAGTCGTTATGGGGGCCAAGGTTGCTGACCATGATCCAAATGTAATGGTCTTAGCATAAAACAAGCCTGATACCCAAAGAACTGCGTTAATATGACCTTCTTTAGGTTTGGTAAATTGTAAGTACCAAGATACATAAACTGATTCCGTTGTTCGATTGATGTAACCACCAATAAGCGTCCGCAACCGCAAATCAGATGTGACTTGGCCCGTAACTATATCTAACGGTACATTAATCTGGATTGGAGTCTGCAACGAGAACAATATAACAACTGGCGATAAAGACTTATTGAAATGACCGGCTGGCCAAATACCAACCCGAAAATACGGAATCAACGGATAGGTATATGCAAACAAAGGTCCGTGAGCAAAGATAGGTAAGGTACCATAAATCGTACCGGTCAAATCATACAACAATCGGTATAAAGAACCTGTTGGCCATACCCGTCCAGTAATAATTCTGTTTAATGAATCTAGTGTTTTAATCAAGCTCCCCGTAATGTAAATGGGAGTTCGTAATCTAAAGTCTGTGGTAAAATTACCAAGAACTGCATCAAAAACTACCGCAACTGCCGAACCACCTCTTATTAAGATTGCAGTATTAATAAAGGTTGCTGATAACGTTCCCAACGACCCCGCAAACATTCCTTGTAAAACACCAGTAGTATCTCCTAAAATTCTAAATAAGGTGCCGGTTATTGCAATGGGGACGATACCCGTTGCCGTACCAGTAACATCGGCAAAGGTACGATAAAAGAATCCTATATAATGTAAAGCGCTAAAAGAACCAACAGTTGAAGCAAGAGTTTGTTGGAAAGTCCCCGTGATAGGTATTGGGACCCGCCCATAAAATATAGTAGAAGAATCACCAAGTTGACCTTGCCATACCCCTAATAAATGCCAAGTCGTAAAAGCAGTCTGGAAGTCGGCTAAAGTACTATCTAAAGTCGCATCAATCGGGATGGGAACTTGGATAGTGATGTTACTGGTTAAATCTTGTAAATCACTCTTTAAGGTGCTAGTCCCTGCCGTACCAAGAAACTCACCAGTCGTCGAATCAAGTGTCTTGGTAAATGTAACTTGAATGGCAATGGGCACCAGCCCAGTAATCAACCCCGTGGTATTGCCTAAAACCTTTGTAAAAGTTCCTGCCCAAGCTTGAGGTCTATCAATTAAGATTGATGATGTAACATTGGCCAGTACTTGATTTAAGGTCGCACGTAACGGCTCTATACATATAAACGCAGTTCTTACATCTTCTAATATGGCATATAGCAAACTTTCAGCTTGTGTATAATTCTTTATCTCAAAATTAACTACATCATACAGCGGAGCTATATATCTGGGACTACTTTTTAACGAAAAATTTACAGAGGTAGCTAAGGGAAGATAATATGAAAAGGGTTCAGCAACCCATGCAAACGGAATGGAATCGCCTTTCGGTTCCACCACACTAATTGGAAAGAACCCGAATTGAATCAGATCCCCCAATGGTGGAACGTAATCAGCCATAAACAGTTCTCACATTTATGAAGCGAGCACGGTTAGCTCGGAGATTAATTCTTGATGAGGACTAGTCGTATAATTATGATAATGGAATAAGATGTAACAATCGACTAAAGTAGTTGCTGCAAACAAATTATTCTTGGAATACTTCAATACATTATCTTCATACACACTAACGTGATAATAACCACCTGAATAAGCAAACTCCACTTTAGTTTCTTTAGTTCCGTCTAAATGACCAGAACTAAAACCACCATTATCTACGACAACCCCGGTAGTGGTATTGTTAATCCCCAGTGTAGAAGTATGTACGCTTCTGAAATTAAGGTAGCAAGAAGTAGCTCCCAAATTGCTCGGCCCATAGAAACCCCACTGAACATCACTAAAGGTTAAATTAATGGGGTTTTGATCTACTACGAAAAACAGCCTGAACTGTGCGTCGGTAAAATCATCGTCATACCATGGTCCAGACTTAGTCCGTTTGAAAGTAATAGTTACCGTCTTAGCCGTTTCCAAAGGAATTACATTGGTATTGACATTGACCCCGGCATAGCCGTTGGCCACATTACCATTAAGATAAATTTTAGTTACGCTACTGACCGTTTCAGCAAAACCACTATCTACATAAGAATTAAAAGTCAACTGCTCGGTTGGATAGTAGAATAAGGCTTTTTGCCAATAAGTTCTGGATACGTCATAAGGAAGCAACGGTCCATGAACTTGTCCACGGGAGGTAACGTCCGCACACTTCCAAGTGATTGTATTATCTACGATGGTTGCATTAAGCACAACAGGCCAAACCGGTTCTACACTGGCCGACGAAACGCCAGCAACAGTACACTCATACCAAAAGCCAGTAGATATAAACGGAATAATTACATCACCAAGCGCATATACTGTGTCTGGTTTCCAATCTTGTTGATTGTAAATGGGCATACAAACGATGTTGTAATATTTGTTATTAGTTGTTCTCCACTCATACTCTCCAGAAATCACATCGCTTTTTATCAATCCTTCAAATGCCCCACTCTCCGAACAGTAGATATAAACCCAGGCTTGTGTTGGAACTGAATCCAACCGAACTGTACCACGAATGTAATATAAACTCTGATAATAACTCCCTAACGTATCATCCAAAGTCTTTACTAACAGCGAAGAAACAATGTTTGCATTAAAAACTGAAGTCTTATAATTTGTAATTGCTGTTTGATCAAAGGCTGACCCAAAGATAGCCAAAGATGAAACATACGCATTCGCAAAATTGGTTGCACTGGCGGAAGAACCCAAAACATTCAAATACGGCGCATTCAATGCAAATGTCGTTAACGAGATAGGCGTGCCAACTACGATTCCATTGACATAAAGAGTTAAATAATTTGACTCTTTAGCCGTAATACAAATCAAAGTCTTGCTATACAAATTAAAATCAACATGAGAACTAGAAACAATTTGATACCCAGACGCCGTGTTAATCCCAATGGAAATAACATTAAACTCTCCGGAATTAGCCGTCACATACAAAGATAGTGACCCAGCCGTGAACTCCAATAAGCGTTGATTTAGTGTGGGAGAAACCAATTTAAGGATTAAGCAAACAGTAAACTCACTCCCTAATTTAAATGCAGGGAAGGTAACCGTATCATCTACTCCATCCAATAATGCTGAATTGGTCGTAATGTTATCGGCTTGAATAGCAATATCTTGATTAAGAGTCACTCCATCATGATACGCACCATGACCACCACCAAAAATATCATAAGCCACTAAACCTTCTGATTCTGCTAAGGGGTAATAATTGATTAAGGTGGTGGGACGAGTATTCCAAAACGTAATAAATGGACCATTCTTAAACTGAGCTACGGTCTTTTGAATTTCTCGATTGGATAATACTCGACTAAATACCGAGAACTCAGATAACCACCCATTAAAAGAATCTTCAGCGTGTGGTTCGTATGCCCACGGTGAAGCATCTGGAGTGAACGCAGCCGCATATTTACAAATCCCATTAGTGATTTGAAAATTGTCTATATAACCATTCCAATAAGAAGCCCATGTTGGGTAACCAACAACCAATTCTCTTCCAACATCAAATGTATTCCCTGTATTGACCCAAGAAGTAGAATTAGTTACTGAAGCTTCCAAATTACCATTGACAAACAACCGCCAAGTTGCCCCGTCTGAAGTCAACGCAATATGATGCCAAGTTTTAATAGCAAATGAATTAGCACTGGTAATATTTATTGTACCTCCAGCTAAGCTAGGTCCGCGATAAAAATTAAATCTCTGACTCTCTCCATAAGAGAAAACCTGATCTTGGTTACTTGCAGATCCTCCTTGTCCAAATAAGTACCATCCGTGATTACCTGCTGATGCTGAGGTAGGTAAGGTTGTTGGAATCGAAGCAACCCAACACCAACATTCAATGGTAAACCGATTGGCCAAGTTGCCGGTTGTTGCAGGAAGGGCTAAATAATCTGTAGATAAAGTACCATTAAAATAGCCAGAAGATGCCCCCGTTACATGCTGGGTCGTCGAAATAACCGGAGTTCCATTTCTGACTAATGCTTGATTATCAGCATCATAAAATACAGTAGAATTATGACTGCCTTCAAATGGAATATTGACGGTAACCCCACCAAGAATTGGTTTAGTCCAGATCGGGAATCCATCGTACATAGCATAGCGACAGGTCGTACCAATCCGTAAGCCGTCAATATACCCAGTAAGATACTCACTGGGAGTTGACTCGTTATTTGCCCCAATTCTTAATGTGACTTGATCGTTGGGAATGGACTGCCCAGCACTGGCCGTATATTTTCCATCCAAAAGACCATTAACGAATAACTTGGTATGGTGGCCAATTCGAGTAATAGCGAGGTGTGTCCATTGATTGGCTGTTAAAGTGGTACTTCCCGTGATCGTTAATGGCGTGCTATCAAGAGCTTTGAATACAACTTTGTGATTGACATCTTTGTACAAGTAAAAGTCTACGTTAGTGGCCCAAGTGACATACTTACTCAGAAGACTTTGAGGTCCCGTCAGGTTCGTAAAGTACACCCAAAGTTCAATAGTAAAGTCTACACCTAATACAAATTCAGATCCACAAGTGACATTAACGTAGCAACCCGCTGTTCCATCAAAATAACCACTGGAAGAGCCGACTCGACAGTTACTTGTGGAAATCTTAGCTGTACCTAAAGCAGCGGTGGTATGCGCTTTTCTGTCCGTAAACGTTGTAGAATTATTAGCCCCCTCAAAATCCATAATTAAGATATCACTAGGAATAAAGATATCATTGGTGTAGTCAATAATATTTCGTTCTGGATATGAAGTCTTAAAAATGGGGTAATACGAGAAATACCGACAAACGTTTTTGGTTACTCGAATGTTAAATAAATTGCCAGTTAAGAAATCAATGGGATTGGTCGTTACATCGTCAATCAGTGATGCTCCAACTCTAATCCCATCTCCTGCATTGGTCGTGACTTTGCCAACAAAGGTAGTCCCTACGGTAAAGCTCCCGGCTTGTACGTAACCATCCACAAAAATACGTGGGACGCCAGCATCTAAAACCACTGCCACACAATGCCATTGACCGGTGGTAATGACTGGTGAAGATGTAGAATACACAGCATGGCCGTTCGTTGCATCTCCAACCGCAAATGCCAATGTGCCATTGTTTAACGTGATTGCCCAGCCTTTATTACCCGTACCGACTGACCCCGGTAGTCCATGGGCAAACAACACTGTATTGTTAGTCGAAGTCGTCTTTACCCAAAACTCTGCCGTAAAATTAGTTGTTACTGCAATAGTACCCAAATCAAAATCAGAGTCACATGCCCACGTCAAATAATCGGTTGTTCCATTGAACGCAATACTTGCACCATAAACAGAATATGGTGGGTAGGTCGTAGTGGTGGAAACGGCAGATCCAGCAACAGTAACACTCTTCCCAGTATAATCATACACATAAGAAGAGCCAGATATTAAATTAATTGTGTTGGTATTAACTCCCAAAACCACATAATCTCGATAAACTTCTTCAACGTAAGGATTGAATCCAACTGAAAATGGAACTTTGGGTAAACTATCTGAAAAGTCTTGAGTATAAAGCGCATGTCCGTTGATGAAGCGGAATTCATCAATGTAACCATAAAAAGACTCACTAGAACTATTACTTGCGCCAATACTTAATTTAGTAGAACTTAGGTTAAAGTGGGTATTGACCACTCCAACACCTTGATCGACTCCATTAACCCATAGTTTAAACACACCTTCTTTTCTTGTGACAGCTACATGTGTCCAGGTATTATTAGGGACAACATTAATAGAATCAATAATTAAAAGGGGAGTTCCCAGCGAATCATGTAACCGTAATTTTGCCGGATTATCAGAAGAAAACGTTGCTAAATTGATTCCCCCAGCAGTACCATAACTCTCAGTTTCAAAAATACGTGACCAAGTACCACCATGCCCACCATTAATCAGATATACCCAACATTCAATCGTAAAATCATTCCAATATGCAGCTACGGAAAGATGATTACAACGAATAACATTGCCACTTCCATCAAAGTAAACTGAAGAACCACCAAATTTAGACTGTGCAGTAGAAATATTGGCATTTCTGACTACAGTCATAGTATGCCCGCAACTATCTGTAAATGTGGTACTGCCATTAGTCCCATTAAAATGTAATAAGAAATTCGGATTTTCGATGTTAACCACACCAGGAGGCATAGTTAAAGCTGGAATGAAATTATTAAGGTATTTTGCTGATCCCCGCAAGACACTAAATCCTGTGATATACCCGAATAACCAATTTGTTCCAGTTGCCCCAAGCACACCTGAAGCATTAAAATAATTTCCCAATGATGTTTCTACAGAATTTGGTACGGCTGATGCTGAAGAACTGACCGTACCAACTCTCACTCCATTTTTAAACAATGCAAAAGTGTTTCCACTGCGAGTGAGGGCCACATGTGTCCAAATTTGTAACGGGAAAGCTACAGTATCAACAATTAATAAGGTTCCAGTACTGTATGGGCCAAAATGACAAATTAGATAACTATTTGTAACACTTAATCCAATCAACCAACAACTAGTTGCTTGACTAGATTGATTCCATTGACCAGCAAAAGGAACCCAAGCAGAAGCGTTATATTTCGATACCCACACCCAAAATTCTATACAAAAATTTGATATGCTGGGGTCACAATCTTTGCTGGCGAAAACTAAGCCACTAGATTGCCCATTAAAATACATGGAGGTTGCACCATATAACGACCGCCAAGGCGAACAAAATACCGAACCCACATAATAATTGTGCTGACCTTTAACTCCAGAAGTGAAACTGCTAAAATCCAAATTAATCTGATCATCAAAAACAGCGCAGTTCCAATTATGCCGCAACATGACCTGATTGAAATATGGATCAGGCTTTTCATAGCGCTTGGCTTTAGGTCCAGATCCCAATAAATTTAAGTTTCGAGTAACTGTTGGAAGAGTCTGAGTAAAACTGGTGGTAGCAACTCTGATTCCATCAGAGTACAAAGAAACTGATTGTGCAACCGGATCAAATACCACGATTAAGACTTTTAACAATGTCTTTGATAGTACATTAGCCGCAGTCAACGAAACAATTAAATTGGTTCCATCATAGATTTTTAAATAAACATCTAAACTGTTGGTCTCATGCCCTAAAATAATGCTGTGATTGATTCCACCCGCACTACAATAATACAACACACCTGAATTTGAATTTTCTTTTACTCGCGCCGAAACAGTTATGCTAAACCCGGCTGAAAAATCAAGCGACCAAGAACCACGGAACCGGGCAAAAGTTCGGTTAAAGTATATTCCTTTATGCGTGGCAACACTTCCCAAGGTATAATATGGTTGATTGGACAGTGGAGCAGAAACTTGTAATTGTGGGACCAATGCAGTCCCCGTAGTAACTTGATAAGATTCAGTATGCAACAAATCAGTATGAATCAATGCGTCGTGTTGTTGTCCACGATCTATACCAACTCTTCTAGTAGCATTCCAAAACAAATGACTTACCAGAGTTTTTACGCCATTGACACTGTAAGTATCATTGTTAGAAGTATACCAAGCCATCTCACTGATTTGAGCACTGCAATAACTTGAATTGGCAATATCTGAAGTCGCAAAACAAAACAAACGAATATTATTGCCTGGAGTGAAATAAGCATTTGTTAATGTTACAAATACATCTACAACCGGGGCTCCATCCAATACCAGTAACATCTTTTTATTGGCCCAATCCCAGTGGCCAATAACATGATGCCAAGAAGTTACATCAGTAAATGGAATTTCACCTATTTGTAGTGTATCTGCGCCGACACTCCGCATGTAAATTCTTAAAGAGTTACTATTAAATCCAATGGCAAACCCAAAATTTGCCGCTGAGGTCGATTGACAACTCACTAACGGCAGATCCGTTCCAGAAGTAGAATTGGCTTTAAACCAAAAAGAAATGGTAAGCTTAGTGATATTGGATAAGAAAGAAGTGTTAGGGCCGTTAATAACGGTACTGGCCCCATTAGAAGATAATCCATAACAAGCGTCAACTGAAATACCTGTATTACGTTGCTGATACGCCTGAATATTGCTTGCCGTTCCAGAGCGATTATTGCCAGAATAATCGATGATGCCTGCCCCCGCCGTTTCGTTGAGCCGCCAATATAGTACCGGCGAGTTCATTAAAATCGTGGAAGCATAAGGAAACCCAGTACCATGATAATGCTTGGAGACAATGGACCAATTAAAAGCCACGTTCTTATAAATAGCTACATCGGCTAATAATAAATTGGCATAAACGGGATCGGCATATCTATCCAAGCCTTTGCCCAAGAAAATAGGTCCAGCAGCAGAATCTATTGTCAGACTGTTATTATTAAAACTCGCTGCTTGGGCAACAACACGATTACCATCTACATAAATATAAATAAAATCTCCGCTGTAATCTACATGCACTACAAAATGATGCCAGTTAGAAGTGTCAGTAAACCCGTATGAAGCTGTTATATCTTCTGCAGGAGAAGCCGTACTATTGGCGCGCACGGTCAAACTGTTATTTTGAACACCTACAGCAATAGCTGGATACCAAAAACCATTATCTAGTCTAATATAAACAGCGCAAGGAAAATATAAAGTACCACCGGAAGGGATCGTTAAAAACCTGGCCATGAACTCAATAGTAACTTGAGTAGCCCCGGTCAAATATGAAGAACTACCACAATTTATATTAGATGAGCTTCCATTAAATTCTACACCACAAATACCATCACGTTCCAAACATGCGAAAGGGACACTTTGTCTGTACGAAGAGATAGCTGTACCCGTAGCAGTTCTGGAGTTACCAGAACTATCAAGGAAGGATGTCCCAGATGCTTCATTTAATGGATAAAATGCTTGTGGACCATTTGCAAGAACTTTAGCACTATAAGCCATTAGACCACCTGTATTGGTAAAACCCGATCATAAATCAATGAAGATAAATCTGGTGAATCTAAATCATCAAACGCTATAATATAACACTCTTTATTATAGTTAGTCAGTATCTCAAAATAGCCCGTAGTGGGATGGGATGTTGTGGTTCCAACAACAGTTCCATCTGTCATTTTATGTGCTCTAACATATCTTTGTACGGCGTGTGTCGCTAATGTCACCACCCCAGATAATTTATATACCGTAGATGCACTTGGTTTTTTTACTATAGCGTATAAATGATGAGTATACAACATCTCACTAAGAGTGTGTTGATATATTAAGCTCGTTAACAAACGAGCCCAATTCATAGTGGAAGATTGTGAAGGAGTTTGATGCACCACCTCCATTTGAGTCTTACTGACACGAGTCGTAGGAACAATAGGAGTTGAATGAATAACCTCTAACTGAGTCTTACTAACTCGCTTAGTTTTTGCATCAGCAATGACTGCCCCAGATTGGTCCCAATGTAAAAACCCATTAGGGGGAGCATAAATACAAAGTTGTTGTGCAAGAGCAATAGTAGCTCTTGCAGAATCATTTTTATATATGTATAAAGCTGGAAACAATCTAATACCATAAATACTATTTATAATAGTTGGATTTGCCCCAGTTTCAGGATTTCCGCTTGCAATCCACGTATTATTATATGCAAACCATATACAACCAGTATCAAAATCTACGGCAAAGCCAAGGACTACTGGCGGTTTAGTAAAAGAATCAACAGTGATAAGATAAGAAGTTTGATTTCTATTCCCTAAAATAACAATTGGATTATCACCATCAGTATCTCCAAAAAACGCAAATGGTTTATGTACTGAGTTAAAAACGAGATCTTCCAGACCAGCTCCACTCGTAACTAAACTACCCCCCAATGCCATAGCAACATAGTTAGATTCTATTGGATACCACACTTCAAAATAAAACTTACCGTAACGTCTGCCTAATGTAGTTCTTACTCCTCTCCAAGAAGAAACACTGTACGCAGAAAAATTATTGTTAGTTAAGGTTATTGCCCCCGATTTATCACTGGGATTCAAAGTAACCAAAGAAATGTTATTAATAAAATTATCTTCAATACCTTGTTTGTACAAAGTATTGACATAAGATGCCGTTAAGATAATATTGTGTAATGTGACATGACTCAACCAACCAGAAAAATAACTGACGACATTACTGGTAGTTCTTAAATAAAGGTGATTGCCAATATACAATGGCGCATTAGATGCATACAAAGATGCTGGGACCGAACCAATTACAGTCGCGTTGATCGTTCCGTTGATATACAACTCTAGTTTGCTGCCAGGGGTATAAACAGCGACAACATGATAAAGAGTATTTAACGATAATGCCGCAGTAGTTACCACAGATTGAACAGCACTACCATCCACAGATACATAAAATCGTATCTTATTATCCGCTTGCCAAACTAAAGCGTAAGCTCTTTGATTGGTATATCCAGTATCATGAATATATTTGGTAAGAATACCTTCATCCGCAGTCGCCGCAGTACCATCGTGCATCACCCAAGCGGAAACAGATAAATTACTTGTTATCTTGTTCCAACTCGCATCAGCAAACTCTACACATGTTGTAGCACCATCAAACCGCATGGAGCGCTCTGAATCAGCCAAAACTCTTGCCGATTGTTCGGCATAAGTCACTGTTCCATAAAGAGCCCCATTCCTACTCTGCGCTGATAAATCATAAACAGTCAGGCCAGTGGTTTCAGCTAACGACCAATACCCCACGGTAGAAAAACCAAGAGCTTGTGCTGAATAATAAGTTAACCGATGAACCGCTTCAAAGAACCGTTTATTCACCAGATGTGCAGTCATCGCACTATTATAAACAGTCACGCTACACAGTAAGATGTTAGAATAATTACTACCTTCATCACAAGCAGCTCTAAATACAGTACGTGCAACAGTTGGCAACCCAACGATAGATTGGGAATCCATCTGCACCCCATTAACATACAACGTGCAAGTATCTGTTCCACTTTTAACTAGAGCTACATGTAACCACTTACTCCAAGATCCAAAAGTCCCTAACGAAGCAGCCGTCGCTACTAATGAAGTCAGTGCAGTATTTGTAGAATCGTGAAATAAAACTTTTAAATATCTGTCATCGGTAGGCCCTACGACAATAGCAATTTGATCGCTTTTGTCACTGGTAGTAGACCCCATATAAAGTAAAACATCGTCTGCACTGGCTGAAATAACTTTGACAAAGAAGTCAACCGACCAAGAAGACGCCATGACCGTTCCCGATAACACAATATCGGGAAAATCTATCTTATCATCTACTCCATCAAATTGAATGGCTTGTGCGGTAGACTCAAAAAATACACCTAATTGATTTAAGCTGGGGCTCCCCGATAACGTTCCAATTAAAGAATTTTTTGAATCGGTAACTACCGATCCAGTAATTTCATTCAAAGGCCAACTGGCAATTCCACACAACTTACCATAATCTAAAATGCTAGATGCACCATATGTATAAAACCCTTCTGGTGGAGCAAATAATAAATCTTCAGCATCGAAGTTAAAAAGACCCACTTGTGGATTGTATTGTGAGTACCCAACATAATAAACAATATCAGTCCCTAACGTGACCACTGGATTCGTTCCAGCAACCGGATCTCCACTAGCTAACCAAACATTATTCTTTGCCAGCCATAATTTTCCAGTAGTTGGGTCAAACGCAACACCAAAAATATCGTTAGCCGCCCAAGTAGTGATTGTCCCTAGCCCCGTAGCACTTTGATATTTATGTACAGTACCATCTGGTACTAAGTAAAAACCAAAGCCCGTGGCGTACATTCCAGGGTAGTCATTTAGATTTAAAACCGGTTGGGTAACCCCAAAAAACAAGCCACCAGCACCGTAAACTAAAGGGTTAGGAGAAAGTTGAACAAATTCAAAATAACACTTTCTATTAGCCTTATAAGGTAATGAATTCCAAGCACTCCGCCAAGCATCGTCTGTAGTCCATTTAGTTAATCTTCTCCCTTTCTGGGTGATCTGTAAAATCCCAGCAGTGTTATTGGTACCAAATACATACCTAGTATCATTTTTCATTAGCTAAGACCAGTAATTTGTTTGATACCAAACTGAGTGTTATTCAGTTTGGCTAAAGACCAAGCCGTAGTATCTGGTGATGTAACAAAAAGCGCTTTAACAGCATCCCAAGCCCCAGTTCTTAAATAGGATGAAGATTTAAATTGATTTGCTGTTTCTTCGTAATTGGTAATTCCAACAGCAAGGCTGCTTATTCCAGGCATACTTAATTTGGTAAAAGCAGAAACTTGTACGGCAATGGGAACAATCCCCGTCTCCGCCGTAAATTTGAACCAGTCGATAGCCCCGGTTACACTCGTTTGGACGTAACTAGAATCAGTATCAATAGTATAATTATCATCTAATTCTAAATAATGTGATGTACCACCAGATCGAACAGTCCACTCCACTTTAGTTCCATCAATTGTTGGCATAACCCGCTTGATAGCGATAGGTCCTAACCGATCATTAAAGGGAGCAGGTCCAACCGTGTCTAAATAATACATGTCATCATAAAGAGCATTTCTTTTTGGAACAAAAATATAAATAGTTCCTGGGTATAATAAAGTAGATTGATAGTTGGTATTGAAGTTATATTTTGACAAGATTAATTGTCCATCATAATAAACTTCTACATAACCTTCTGTATTATGAATCTTAAACTTAAATTCAAAATAGCACCACATGTACAGAGGAATAGCAAAAGTAGATGTAACTAATATAGTACTATTACCACCATCTCGTAACTCTAAATAATTATTACTATTGAAATGGATAACAAACTGAGCGCCGCTATTCGTATTAGATTGAACTTGGATAAAACGATAATCATTGTAATAACAAAAGTTCTCGGCGTAGTAATAAGCAAAACCTAAAACACCTTCATTAGAATAATTAGTAAAATGCAAAGCAGAGTTTAAGTAAAGATGCCAATAAGATACACCTCCATTATATGAAGTTTGAGGTCTAAATGAATAACCTCCCAATCTTCCACTTTGATAATCATAATAATTTTGACTCCCGCCAAATTGGAGAGGCCAAAAACTACTTAAATAAGCATTAAAATCTGTAGTGTTATTAAATTGTTCAAAACCTTCTGTCCACAGTAACATAATTAAACCCTCCCCAGACCAATACGCAACGTTGCTATTTTATCATAAGTCCACGGTTGCCCGTTTGAATCTACAAGTGCGGTAAAAACATGAGTCTTCCATTGATAGTGTTGTGCGGTAGTAAGAAAAGTAACTGCCCCACCATCTGTTTTAATTTCTGCTCTGCTGTAAAAAGGAGTCTGTCTGACATGAGTATGTCTCATGTGTACTTGAATGCCCAAAATAGTTGTAAAATCTTTCCAATAATCAAACGCTTGTTTGGGCGTTTGATTGCTGGTATTGATCAACGAATAGTAACTCATTTTTCCGGCATAAGATTGAGATACTGACGTACCATCACTGATATAATCTTTATTCAATTCTGCAGTTGTAGCGGGGAGCATCCCCGCCAGTGGTGGAGAAAACTTTTGAGGCAATTGATATAACGCCCCTACTACCCCTGTATAAGCAGTGACATTATCTAAAATTCTGAGTTCGCTCATATACCCAGTAAATTGCCCGCTTACTTTATTTTGTATAAAATCTGCCCCAATGCAAACAGGTACAGTACTCGTTACTTTTACGGGAGTGTTGTGTGTAGCAGAAGCCACGATCTTGCCATTGAAACACAATAAAAAGGTCGAACCAGATCGCACTACAGCGACATGGTACCACCAATTTAAAATGAGAATTGGAGAATTATAAGTCACATCTGTATAAGTTATTCCATCTGATGTCACCGAAAAGGTAATCGCAGTAAAACTGGATTGGCCATATAATCTTAATGACCAAGATTTATTAGAACCATCCCCCCACTTGGAGATTAAAGTAGAATAATACGTTCCAGCGTTGTTGGCTCCATATGCACCAGCATGAAACCATAATTCTATAGTAAATGAATGATCCAATAAATCTAAATCTCGATACCTCTTTAACTGTAAATAACTAGCTCCCCCATCAAAATAACATGAAGAACTATTTATCCAGGGGTAGTTCGTCGTTAACTTGGCCCCACCAAATACATCCACATAAGACTTTCTATCAGACATATCAATAATAATTGAAGAATCAATTTCACCATAACCATTCAACAATAAAGAAACTTTAGACCAATTCGTATCGGTACTATCAAACGCAGCCGTAGGTACAGAAAAAGAACTAACGTAACGAGCTAATTCGGTAGTCACGCGGAAGTCATCTACATAACCGTTAACCCCATCACCTACCACAACGTTTAAATCATCAGGAATTACCGATGACATGTACTGCATAGTCGGAGGCGTGAAGTTGCCGGTGTAACGAGCCACCTCATTAGTGATTCTAAATTCGTCGATATAGCCTTGAAACAAATCTGTGGGATTGTCCCACGCATTACCCCCAATTATTATGTAAACTTGCGAAGCATTTGATATTCCCATGGTATTTGAACCATAAGATACTCCATTAAGATAAAATGTATTGGTTCCACCACCTCTGACAAATGCGACGTGATACCAAGTATCTACTAACATAGTAGGTACTGTAACTTGTAAATTTGTTCCGGTTCCGTTAGACCAACAACCAATAGTAGTTGCATTTAATAGTATTATACAAAAATCGTAATTCGATCCATGTGTACTTTTTGAAATCAATGTTTTTGCAGAAGCAAATGAAGAGCAATTAAACCAGCATTCTACGGTAAAATCACCCAAGCTGAAGTTAAAGGTTGAATTGTATGGAATTCTTAAATAATCTCCAGTTCCATCAAAGTAACCAGAACTTCCACCAAACTTGGATTGAGCCGTAGAGATCTTGGTGTCACCAAATCGAGTGATCTCTTGCTTGTTGACTGAGCTATCTACAAACGTAGTAGAGTTGTTTTCGCCATCAAAATACAACAGTAATGAGGTATTGTTTAAATAGTACGGATCATAGTATTGACTTGGCCAATGGTCTTGAAATGCGGAAATGGGAGGCGTGAAATTTTTGGTATAGCGAGCACATCCTTTAGTGATCCTGAGTTCGTCGATGTAACCGCCAAAGTAGTTCCAGGTTGAGGTATCGTCAAAGAACGATCCAACATAGATATATGCGCTAACGTTAGTAATAGTAATAGAATGAGTGGAATCTAAAACCCCATTTAAATAGAGTTTAACCGATGAACCATCACTAGAATATGCGAAATGAGTCCAAGCATTCTGAGAGATGTTTGCGGTTGACTGATAAGCAGTTCCATTGTATAAAGCGATTTTTTCACTATTATACCATAACATAATACTCCAAGATGATGATGGGCTGTTCCACACTCTTTTGCCGACGATGAATCTGAAACCGGATTGGGTTCCTGTTTGCGGTCTAGTTGGGTAAATCCATCCTTCTATGGTCCAAGGCACGCTGGCTAAGTTGAAATTGGCGTTATCAGTGAATTTTACATAACTGTCTGTTGTATTGAAGTAACCAGAAGCACCACCAAACTTGGACTGTAAAGCAGAAATCTTAGCATCACCATATCTTGTGATAGCATTCTGTATTGGAGAAGAATCAACGAACGTAGTAGAATCATTAGCTCCATCAAAATGAAGAAGTAATGACGTCTGCACATAATAAGGATCATAAAACTGCTCTACCCACCCCTTTTTAAAAGCAGTGGTTGGGGGCGTGAAATTGGCTGTGTACCTGGCAATGCCTTTAGTAATTCTTAGTTCGTCGATATATCCAGTCATATTGTAAGAGTTTATATCACTAGGTCTACCAATATAAAAAATAGCATCGGTTAGATTATTAGTAAAAGAAACAGGTGTGGCTCCAACACCATCTTTATATAAATTAAGCATTCCATTAAATCTAACAATAGCAAAATGAAACCACTGATTTAATGAAAATGGTGTAGTTATTATATCAGAACTACCACAAACTACAGCAATAAGAGTACTAATGTATCTTACAAAAATACCAGAAGTGTTTGGATAATTTTCTAAAGTAAATACAACTTGATTGGCATTAGGTACACCAGTTGCATAAATCCAAAATTCAATAGTAAAATCAACAGTACCTAATAGTATCGGAGGAAGTTGTAAATAATCTCCACTGCCGTCAAAATACCCAGATGTTCCACCAAACTTGAATTGAGTGGTAGAGATCTTGGTGTTACCATAAGGAGTGACTGTTTTAGGTAACATGCTACTATCAACAAACGTAGTAGAATCATTAGCTCCATCAAAATGAAGAAGTAATGCTACGTTGTTATAATAATGATCAAGATCAGTATTTGAGCTTAGTAAAACAGCATCCGTATGCGTGTTAGCAGATACAGTTCCATTTAAAAAACAGCGCCAGACTCCACCGACATCCCGCGTCAACGCCACGTGATACCATGTGGCCACATTCATAGAGGCTACTGTAAAAGAATAAACAGTTTCAACGATCCCTCGGGCTCCATACATAATTTTAAAAGTAGAACTGGAATCGCTGTAAAAATAAAACTCTTGATCGATAGGATCTCCAATATTAGTCCTACAGAATAAAATTTGGGGAGCCTCAGCACTTGGTAGTACCGACCAATACACCCAACCTTCAATAGTCAACGCTCCAACACCAAAATTAAAATTATCACACCCTTCAATATAACACGAAGAGTTACCATCAAAGTACGTAGATGTACCTCCCCACTTACTTTGTATGTCAGTGTTCTTAACTAACCCCATTGGTAATAACTGCTTGCCAAAAGCACCATAATCAGGGATTAAGGTCGAGTTGTTGGCACCTTCCATCCGTAGCAGGAGTAAAATATTTCGATCTAATTCATCTGGTAATTTAACAGATGGAACATAAGATCTGATGAAAACGGTAGACACTAATTGCCCGCCCGCTAAATCCGTAAAAACAGTGCCATCTTGTATGGTATTCCAAACGACCAACTCATCGACATACGTATAAATATACGGCTGCCAGATACGGATCAGGCTAATTTCCCCAGTATTCTGTGGGTCAGTGTTGATATTATAAGCACTACCATAAAGACTACCATTTACATAAACTTCTATAAAACCTTCGGTTGGATGACATTTGACCCTAAAAACACATGTAAGCCAAGATGCCCCCACCAAAATTCTATTTGGGTTTAACCAACCCACTTTAGTATAGTCCCCCGTACCCCATTGTAATAAATTTTGGACAAATTTGAATGTCACTTGTGGCTTCGCTGTCGTAGTACCCCCACAAAAGGTAACTAATTTACCAGAGCTCTTTGTTACATTTTGAGGATGAGTTGAAACCGTAAAAGAGACAAAATATTCATTTGCTGAAGGAACGTTAAAATAAAAAGACGCAGCGCTATAACCACTATATCTACTAATCATTAAGTTACGACTTGACTTATCTCCATTAAATTCACTATAAGAATTATTAATATTCTCCACAACATAAGATAAACCAAATTCTCCATCGGCAAAAGATGCAGTAGTATACCATTCAAATCCATCCGCGCGGACCAACGCCATTTAAGCTTCCTCCATAACAATACCAAATTCTGAAGTATTCAACTTATAAGGTGTCCATGCTCCACCATCTGGGGCTTTAGAATAATAAACATAATCCCAATGTGGGTTAACACTAGCTTGTTGATTGATGGGATCTGAAACCAATAAGTCTACATTATTCTTAACAAAAGCCTTGACGGAATTGTTTGGAGTCAGCCCCCAAGTACAATGATAAACCGCTTGCACGACACCTACTACTTGATAATCCGTAGTTAAGGTTTGATGAAAAAAACTCTGTCTAGCTAAAATTGGAGAGTCAACATTTTTTTGTTTTTGTAGGTAATTGTTATGGTTTGTTGGTTTGGGAGTTTGTTGTATTAATTGTGTTGCAGTCAAAGTTCCTTGTACGGTAAATTCATCGTAACTTCCAACAGAACTTCCTAATAATTTCTTAATATAAACAGGACCTAACCAATCATTAAATTCAGTCCCCAATAAATTCATGATGATTAAATCATCTATATACGTAGACTCAGCAACAGATCTAAATTGAATATAACTGATAAATCCTGCATTGCTATAATTAGTATTAATATTGGTTACTATGCAATCTGCTACACCATTAAGTCTGACTTCTATGCTTCCGGAAGTTCCCAAAACAAACTTAATTTCTACATGATACCAAACATTAACCGACAATAAAGACCCAGTAGCTACATAATTAGTAAAACTATTGTTATAACTGATCTTTAATCGCCCAGAATCCAAAGCTACATTTCCCATAATATAATCAAATGTACCTTCCCAAGCACGAAAAGCACACAAGTTTCTACCAGCATAAGCAGTGCCGCTATATTTAATATAAAAGCCAACGATTAAATCAGTTTGATTACCAACAAAGATATTTAAATAATAATCACCAACGTCATTATTATTTAATAATTTACAGATACCCCCATCCGTTCCAGTAGTCACTCCGGAATTCGTATTACTACCAAAAGGTAACGTACCATAATAGAAAAAACTAGTTGTATCGTTTACCCAATCATCAAAGCCTTCAGCCAGCACTAACATAATTTAGACCACATAGTTAGGGATAGTATCATCAGGTGCCAACCGAGCAACTACTTGGCCTCCTGCAATTGAAACCTTATCTCCAACCTTAATCGGAGTGTTCGTGGCAAGAATATAAGTTTGCGGACCACGAAATGTAGAAACAATTACAGACAACCCCGTCACGGCCACAACCACGCCTGACGTTGTGGGTTTCTTGGAAAATGTGTTAATCAATTCAGTGAGTGGATTCATAATGAGATGCTAAAAAATTGAGTGGGAACTAAAAGCTTCAAGGTCGAGATTAACGTTATGGAACCCCCTGATTCCCGCATACCACGATGTTCTACTGAAATTACCTTTCCCACAATCCATTGATCCATCAAAGAATCAAAAACCTTTACCAGCATACCACAACGCAAATTGGGGCGATAAACAATCGTGTACTCTACCGATTGCGCCCCAGTTCCGTACTCATCCAAGATGGATTCCCCAAGAACAATCCCCGCATCCACGCTGGAACCGAGTAATGACTCCACCACATCTTGGTGTTTGTACGGACCACATGGGTCACGGCGGACAACAATATCTAGTGACATGAGATTAAGTCGGTTTCTTGTACGTACCCACGACCTGAGTGGCAATTTCGTACTCGGAAACGCCAAGAGGAGCGTGCTTCAACGTGTAAGCTCTTCCAGTAGACGTATAAGTGACGCGATAAACACCTACGCCATACGTATCAGCGGTCTTTTTAACCACCAAAGAATTACCAACTAATACTGGGGCTCCCCCTGGATATGCATTGCCCAACGCCTCTAGCGATACAAGATCGTTGACGGGGTATTTCAACGACTGCTCCAAGCTATCGGGAGACATAAACGTCACATCTTCTTCTTGAGTTACTGTATGCAAACCCCCACCTACATGGGAACCCCAAGAATGATATTGACCGACCACAGTCACGCCCGGCCCCGCATAAACCAAGTAAACGACATCTTCACCCGGCTTAAACGAAGTATCTTCATTCAGCCCACCATCTTCAGGATCTCGGTCATCCACCTCCGCTACTAAAATCCCTTCATCGCTATCCGAAGTGCTAAAAGATACCGTAAAACTGGTGGTTACTTTATTTGTAGCCATGTTCTAATCCTCAATAACTAAAAATTGTACGTCTTGGGGAATGGGACTTTCCACACGATAGTTTATAGACTTGGTGTGATAAGTCAAATACACCAAAGAGTTCTTTTCCGTCGGGTGACTGGAATACACCGTTTCCGAATATGGGTCAAAATACAAAGATAATAAATCTCTTGCTTGCCACCGTATCGACACTATATCTACGATGGGGTACTTAACCGTACCTTTACCTTCATAAATCTCAACCAATTCTTCATTTGGATCATCTTCTGGATCGGGAACTAATCGAGTGACCTCACCAATCAATTCCAATACGATGTTATCTGGACCCGTGTGTTCAAGGTGTACGGAACGCCAAGGTTTCGGATAAACCTTTAAAGTCCCAGATAGTTCAGTTTCATCGTCAAATATAATTTCCACGTTATCGGAAACACCAGATTCATCAACATCTCGAATCCGTACCCAATCCACATATCTTGAGTTCTGATAGTTAAATGAAATGGATGAAATATCTAAAACTTCATCAATCAATAAATCAGTGGTTGCCGTCGCATACTTCAGTGGAGAACTAGGAAACTTCTTTCGTACCAAAAATTCTCCATTGGGAAATGATTCCAATACGCCGCCCGCAGCTTCCACAACGGTTTTAGCTAATTCTATCTTACTACCATTTTCTACTGACAGTCGATTACCGGGGATGGCCCAATTCACAAATTCCCAAGAATCCAAATGAGTGTCCAATAATTCGGCAACTATATCATGAGCGGTAGCATCTACATCCCACACTTGAGTCAACGCCGATGCACGAGGCACATCCAATAGTGCCCCCACTCCAACACCTTCCACGGTTGCTGTAATATCCACGGGGCTGCTGCGAGAAATACTCACTGAATTAACCAAGAACTGAAACAACTCCCCCATGATATTCAATTCAAACTGATCGTTGGGTTTGAATGAAAACGCATCCACGGGATTAGCCAATGCAAGAGTACACCGCCAAAATGGATCACCTTCATCTTGGGTAATCGTAAAGTTTTGGAAATCGAATTGAATGGCCATCAGAATTTTACCAACGTAATAACAGTCATACCTTTTACATTAATCTGGCTGATGTTATAAACACAGCTTATTTTTCTCCGTATTAAGGTATAAGTTAATACGTCCGCCCGCCCGGTTAATGTTTTGACTACCGGGTAAACATAAGGCATCAGAGCACGGATGGGATAACGACGAACTACCAAGAATTTACTGGATAAGTAAATCGATTTTTCCAGCTTGACGGGGGTCACCGCAATCAACGGCACGCACACCCGATTGGATACCCCGTAAACGCCCCGCAATGGGGCTGTGAGCGACGTAGTAAATCCGGATGCCCCATGAAGCACCCCGGCCACAGCCACGCTGTAAACGGCTCCCAGGGGCGTTTTAACCCGCTTTTCGATTTCGTACTTTCCAGTCACGGGAGCGACGGTAGGCACCAGCATCAACGACGATCCAAAAATCGTTTTTTGTACGGTCACTGAATATGAACTTGTGATAGCTCCCCAGACTTTATTACTAACATCGTACACACTGGCTACTACGTATGATCTTTTTACTAAAAATAATGATGATCCACTAATTGAAGATTGAATTGGTAAATTAACCAGCCCCGTGATACCAATCCAGACTTTCTTTTGAACGCTGTACACCCCTGAAATGGAGTATGAATTCTTTATTAAGAATAAAGATGAAGCAGTAAGCTGCTTAGAAACTGAAATGGAACTCACTCCAACAATCGAAGTTGCTACATTATTTTTAAGACTATACAAACCCACTAAAGCACTAACGACCTTAATTTGCAATAAAGATGTTCCTATAAGACCTTTAGCTACTTTAAACCCATAACTGGATCTCAACACAGAAAATAGTTTAAGATCATACGTAACATTTATGGCCCGCCGCATTGCGGTCAAATTACTTGCCTCGAAAAGGAAATCAATCTTCTCTTGCTGTGGTTCCCGAAACAAGGACAGTTTCGTATCGGCATCAGCATAAGTACTGGTGATAATATCCTCATCTGCCAGAACAACATAAACTCTCATGGCATCGCCTTGGATTCTCCATCGGACTCTACCAACTCAACCATGCTATTGACTTTGTTCTTCACATCTGACGGCAAACGATGACTGTATGTAGATCCAGAACCAAAATCCTCGGCTGTGGGAGGTTCAATTAACTGCATCTGCCCACCATCATATGGTTTGATGTTGCGCGTGTTATCCATAGCTGGAGGAGCGTACATCGTAAACGTAACAAAATGACCTTGCTCGTCGGCAAACATAATGGAATGACACACCTCGACCGGAATATGAGGTCCGTCATAATCCGAAGGAAGTTGCCCTTCATGAAACAAACCATCTTCGGTAACTTCCACCTTGGAGACTTTACGCTTGACTTCCATCATGTGGATAGCATCTCTTTAATTTTAAGTTCACGGGAATCTTGTGCGGGTGATGACCTCAATGGATTTGCACAAGTGGCTTGCCCCATAAACACGATAGGGGTAGGTGATACGGAATAGTCTGAATACGAGTAACTCCCGTATATCGTACAGTTCCAATTTTTAAAATCCTCTGGGGTGATGCTAAGGTCCATTTTTAACACACCCATCTTAACCGGTACTTTATAATTGACTCTGGCAACTCCGGAAGCCGGAAGCAATAACCCCATGGGGGTTGTTACTGCCACTTCTGTTGGTCCTAACTGCTTGGAGTATCGTACTTGAATTCTTTGAGTAACTTGTTTTTCTTGCCCACTGAGCGGATCTTTAATGGTCCGAGTTACATCTTTATATTCTTCTACCGTGACGGATTCCCCCGGTTCAGCAAAGTTGGGGGACATAATCTTATTGCCTTTGGTATCATAAAATGACGATTCTGCTGCAATACTGAATTCAGAAAAACTCCCCACAAAACAACTCACATTGGCAATAGATGAAGCGCTAAAATTGATAGCTTCAGACAGCTTTCGCATTTCCAAATCAGTAGAAAGCTGACTAAAGGTGCATTGCACTGGATCTCCACTTTTACCAAATGAAGCCTTAAACTCTAATGATCCGGTACTGTACACCGGATACACGTATATTAACATTCCAACTCTTTGTGCGCCTGGACTATAACTATTGGACGCAGACCATGGACTTTCTATGACCAAATTATATTGTAACTGATTATTCTCGCTAGTTGAATCCCCGTAATTCTTTTTAGCTTCTTCATCCTCACCGCAATCTTGACGAGTGATTTGTAATGACGCCTTACTACCATCTTGTGCGATGGCCACAATTAACGCATCTTGTATGTCAGCATTATTGGGCCAGTTGAATTTGTACTTAGTACCTTTAGACCGGTATTTGATCCGAACCACTGCAAAAATATTGACGCCCCCAGTATATTTAACTTCTTCAGTTTCCATGTCAAACACTAAATGACCACCACTTCTGGGGATTAACCCACCCTCTTCTTTTAACGCCAGAACATCGCCAACAATTTGCATGGAGTCCACCCGAATAACTCCAGGTGTCCCCACCCCAACCGACTGTGAATCAGAAAACGTAACGGCTTCATCCGCATCAAAAAAGGTGTTGGCCAACCGATGGTAAGAGCCAACAGTCGTATCAAGCAATACACTCAACCCTTTCTTGTTGTAAAGAATAAATTCAATGTCATCGCATTTAGTATCCTCCACCTGCGACAAAGCAATTGACTTTTTATCGGTCTTTGCTTTTTCTTCTTTTGACTCCGAAAACGAAGTCGTAAAGTTTTGGTGGAGGTTACTATCTTTAGCCATCACGGATTACTCGGATTCGCCCTCAGTCACTAAAACGAACCGATTTCCGGCCTGGCTTGCCGTATTGGGCGGGATTACCCGCTTCAACCACAAGCCTTTCGCACTGGGAGTTACCGTGAACGTAATGGAATCCCCCAACGCAAAGGTACCGGAAAATCCAGTTGCATTGATCGTGAAGTAAGGTGCCGACATGTTGGGGTTGTTGGGGGAGCAATTAATCCCGCTGATATTACCGGCCCCCAACGACCCCAAAGTATCTCCAGTTAACGTGAATGCCGTAGAAGACGTAAACGTCAACGTAATGTTTTGCCGAATGGAGCCTCGATTGTCCGCAACGATGGGGTACGTAGTATGATCGTATTGACCAGAAGCAGATGTAACAACTGGGGTGCTGATACTGGACTGAATCGTTGCAGTATTCAACAAGCTAGACACTCTGGTCGCTTGATTGGTAGCAGAGTAGTTGTTGACTAATGCCGGGGTGAACACGAGGGTAGCAACATCGCCATCATAAGTCGCGGTAGAGACGGTAACGTACTCTTCATTCCCAACTAAATCGTCTACCGTTTCTTTATCCGAAACTCGAATAATGTCATTTGGTTCGAAGATGTGAACAGCCCCATCTTCTACGATTACCAAAGCAGTCGTAGCCCCAGCAGCTACCGAAGAATTAAGCCAGCCACAACCATACAAGCGAGGGGTAGTCAAGTCACTTTGCTTGTCCGTCAACGTCCCAGCAGCCAAAAACACCATATCTCCAGCGGGGGTCGGATTCTCGATGTACACTCTGGAATTGTACAAGCCCAACCCGGTAGATTCTTTGTTCTTGACAAAGATCTTACGCCATTCCCCGGTTGACCCCGCAATCCGCTTCGCTTGAGAAATGGTTGGAAAGATGTTGGAACTGACCGCATCTACCACCTGCAGATACGACATTTCCCCGCCATTGAGACTGGTGTCATTAACGACAGCAGATTTCATATAAACAACATCAGTAGTTTGAACAGGCATCGTATTTACACCGAAAAGAGTTTAATGGTACCGATAAACCACTGACCAAGTTCCCCCCCTTCAATAAGTGGGCGTAACTCTAATGCAGGTGGTTCTTGGTGACGAAACATAACTTGGAACATTTCAAGATTGTGAAAATTGAAATCAAATACTTCCCCCGGCAAAGTAGCCAGGTACTTTAATTGAGGGATGATACTAGCTGGTAACCACCCTTGAGTCTCATTCGCTTCCAGTGTAATCACACGCCCTACAGTCTTGGGTTGGACAAACACATTCTGTCCAGCACCTATGGTAACAATCACGGATTGTAGAACTTCACTCGAATGATGCCGGTCTGACCAGATCAAATCATAACCTAAATTAATCCCACCCAACGTAATCATTTAATAACCTCGTTCCAAAGACTTAGTTGCATTAACCAAGTCTTTAACTTGATCCCTTGGGGTTTTCATATTAAACACTTTACCCCCCAGATGCAAGCGGACATCCACACTGGGACCACCTGCCACGGCCTCTGGAATGGGATATTGCGGAGTCACATACTGCTGTAGTCCATTCAATGCTTGTGACGGCATATTAAAGATATGCCCACCTAATGCCCGGAATTGCAATAAGCCATTATTTAAATCTTCCATGAAGCCCGTACCATACCGCTGAACCATGGGCTTCTGTACAACAAACTCCCCCGGCTCCAACATTGCCGGGACTTTATCTCCGGAACCCACACCGGGAACTTTGCTCATGATCCTTTTGAACATCATTCTTCCACCATTGGCAAACCGTTGAATTTGAGCCAAACCTCCATCGGCAAAATGGGAAAGAACTTCTATCAAGCCGCCTGCTTGGAACCCAACGATCCCCCCTTGTTTCCGGTTTGTCACCAAATTAGCAACCACATTAATCGAAGTTGTTCTACCATCCAAAGCCAACAGCGCTTCGGTCTGTTTATAAGCATTATCAATTTGGGAATAATCAGACGTTACAGTAAATTTTGGCGTACCCGTGATTACCCCTTTTAACTGATCAAAAGAACTTTTAACTCGGTTAATTTCTTGGTCTACAATAGCCCCATCAAATATAGCCTTTTCATCTACTCCAAGTGTCCCAACGTTTAAAGTCTTTAATGACTCTAATGTAGCGATATACCTGGTTTTGAACTCTTCAATTTTAGTTGCATCCAAAGGAACCCCAGCCGCCGCTTGCTGCTGGAACGCGGCCAATTGGGTTTTTAATTCTACAAGCTCGTCAGATGCATTTCCTGACAAACCAAATTGTATGACATTCGTTTTGTCGGTAACCCCCACTAATGTATTATTAAATTCTGTTAGTTTAGTCTCCGCTGTTTCTAAATCAGATACTACATTAGCTGGAACGATTGTTGGCATGGGGGTTTCCCCAGCCTTTTTGACCAACAGGATTGCCGCCCGCAGCTTCCCATAATATTCTTCAGGCGTTTTCGATGCACTCATACTATCCATCCACGCTTCTGCATAGCGCGGGGTTTTCATAAGTTCAGCATTCGCTTCCTCTGAACCGTTAGCAACTAAACTGTAAAATGTACTCGCAACCCCACTTAACTCTGTCCACTTGTTTGCGGCTTGAGTAATGGATTGATCATTCACATCAAACTTAATGTTTCCCGCTTCGTCCTTCTTAGCAATCAACGCATCCAAAGGTTTGATAAGATCCCAAATCTGTTGAGTCGTTTTGTTCCCCTCAAAGAATTTAAATTGGGAGTTAGCTCTGATCAAATCGACTAACTTCTCCCGGAGTCCCACCACATCTTTAGAAGCAACTTGAAGTTGTCCGGTATCAGTCTTGATGGGCACTTCAGCCGGAGTCTGAGCGGCAGTAGCCGTTACTGTACCTAATTCTTGCTTTAATGCCGCTTGATCGACCGTAGGCGTGATCATCACTTTAGGCATTTCGCCGCCCCATGCAATACCAGAGCCAGCAGCTATTTTTTCTCTAATCTGCTGGTTAGTCCGTTCAGCGTCATCTTTAAGTTTTTGGATAGCAGCAGGATCAGCAGCAATCCCGATCATCACTGGTTTTTGATCCGCCTTCTTTTGAGCATCTGTAGTAACAGTTGTTATGGCTTCTTTAGCTTGTGCGCCATCCGCTACCACCGGAATTGCCGTTGGAGTCTTTTGGGCGGCCTCATTAGCGGTCTTAGCATTTTCTTCTCCAGCTTTCTTAGCTGTTTCCGGAGATGCTACCACCTTGACTTTCTGCTCCGCCGCTTGCTTATTGATCATTTCCTGAACTGTTTTATGAGAGTCTTTTGCCCCATCAATTCTTGCCTGGTTACTCAAATTAGTTGCAGCTTTTAGCTCTTCAACCTTTTTAATAGTTGCATCCAGAGCTTGAATGTTTTGTCGAGCGGTTTCATCCCCGGCATCGGCTGCGGCCTTCAACGAGTTTTGATACCCCTTCATTTGCAAAAGCATTAGGTCTAAAGCTTCAACCGTTTGTGTTTCGTTTAGCTTATTGCTAAGTTGACTTAACTGGGCAAACAGAGCATCTAAATTCGTGCTTGCACCCGCCCGAATCTTAATGTCCAACCCCTCTTGTCGATTTAAGTCCCTTAGTTCTCCTGCAAGCTTTGTGATTGTGTTAGTAACTGTACTCAAGGTAAACAACATACTAGCATCAGCATCAATTTTGACCTTGCTCGCTTCAGCAGCAACAGCTTCGATTACTTCTTTAGTTTGAGTAAAACCACGAGCCACAGTTTCTGAGTACCCTTGACTGTCCTTGCCACCTTCAGCAAACGCTGCTCTCGCTTTTGAAACTGCATCTAGTTCTGCTTGGATAAGCGGTGGAATCTGCCGTTTGGTATCGATATAACCCTGGGCAATCCCTTTCAAAATAGTTTCACGTTCATTTAATGCCTTATTGACCTTATCAACATCAGCTTTATTCATCTCCTCGATCTTTTGACCAACAACTAATGGCTCTTTTGTTTTGACGGGTTCGGTTAAAGCTTGTTGCACCGCAAGAAGTTCTTTTGACAACGCAACTAATTGACCCGTCGAAGTAATAGCTTTTTCCAATGGCTTGATATCCTGCTGTACATCCCGGTAAGCTGCTATTTCTTTACCAATCCGCAACTGTTCTTTAACGAGCCCCAACAATTCCGCAATCTTCTCCGGGCTCATGTTCACTTCTAGCGGCGTTTCCAACATCCGTTTGAACAACAAAAATTGTTCTTCTAAGTGAACCAGCCCCGCCAAAGCTTCTTTATTGTCCAATTTGATATTATGCTGTGACGCAAACAGCATCTTCATACCTTCCATCTCGGTGGCTAATTTAGTTAGCTCACCAGCAAACTTAGCAACCCCTGCTTCAAAGCCCCGCAAGTTTTCTTGCATAGCCTTGCCCAAGTTCTCAATCGTTACTAATTCAGCCTTAGCAACTTGTTCGACGCCCGCAGTCGCTTTAACGTACCCCTTTTCAGTCTCATCATAAATCTGTAGCACCCGATTTCTTGTTTCTTCATCGAAGGGCTCATATTCAATACTAGTAGCTACTTCTTTAATTTTTTCAAAAGCCTTCAGAGCTTTATCAAATTGCCCTGTACCCATCGATTCTTCGGCAATCTTAAACAAATTACCGATTTGTGAAAACTGCGAATCCCTCTTTTGGAACTCATTTTGGCCCGACTCCATAGCCTTGCGACGAGCATCATCCAAACTGGCAATAAACTTACTTTCATTCTCCTTTAATGTCTTGATCTTATCAGAGATCTTTTTATGACTGTCATACAACTTGTCCAGCGCCGTCTTAGTCGCATCCACACCTTTTTGATTAAATTCTTTTTGCTTAGTCAGATAATCTTTATCCAAATCCATCCGACTTTGAGTCCCTTCTGCATGATGATCCTTTACTTTATTGTAATAAGCATCTGTTTGCGATATCTCTTCAGCAATGGTCGCTTTCTTGGCATTCAAAATGGCCTGTTCTTTATATAACTCCGCTTCAACTAACCTTTGGTTAATCGTGATTTGATAATCAAACAATTCACGAGATGCTTTTTCACCTCCAGCAACAAACCGTTTAATACCTAAACCATTATCTACCGCTTCCAATCGTAAGGGAATCGTAAAGACATTTTCCGTAACTTTAGATTCTCGTTCCAGATCGTCCATTTGCTTTTGCAAGCTGGTAGTAAAGACATTGTACATCTTTCCAGACGAAGCTGTAGCAATCGCTACTTTGCTTTCTTGAATGACTCGGAATTTATCCGCTTCAGTCTGAGCCGCTTCTGAAGCGGGGTCAGTCCAAGAAATCGACGCTTGCGCGACTCCCGCATATCCCGTATATGCACTAGCTACAATATGATCCAAAGATGCAGTAAGTTTGCGTTCGGATTCCGCTAAGCCAGTATCTAAAGTCGCTTTTGCTGCTGCACCATACTCGTTTCGGACCTTGGTGAAAATATCCACACTCTTTTGGTATTTGTCCAAAACACGATTCAAGCCTTCTTGTTCAGAAGTTAATTCTTTAATCGTTTCCTCTAACATTCTGCTAAAACTGCTGAACTGACGTTGCAACTCACGAAACATGGGTTCCAATGAACTTGCAAGGTCTACATTCTTAGCCCCCTCATCAGAACTTTTCTGGAACTCTTTCCAAACTTTTTCCATGTCTGGTAAAAGCTGTGCTATTTTTGTCTCACTAAACTCACCAGATTTTCTAGCAGCTTCAGTAATATCTGAAATAAATTCTTTTAAAGTTGCATTTTTACCTACATCGGTATTTCTATATATTGCAACAATGTCATCAAACGCTTTTTTGCTCTTCCCTTGCAACGTTTTTAGTTTACCGAGAGCCACAACCCCATCTTTAATAAGGTTGTTAATGGTCGTAGAAAAATTCCCAGCCGTTGGTGTTACAATCCCCAAAGAACTACCAAACTTTTTGTTTTCCTTAAGAAAATCATCTCTGACTTTCAAAAGTTCCTCGTATTTCTTTTTATCCCCGCTTACTTCAGCAGCAGCAAGCTGTTCATTTATCTTATTAAACTGTTCTCTAACCGAAAGTAAATTACGAAGCGCTGCTTCTTGCTCCGTGATGTTAGTTTCAAGATTTTTACCAGTTACCCCAAGGGTTGCTTTTATCTTTTTTTCTGATCTATCCAGATTCTCAGCAAGCTGATCAATTACATTTTCATGTATTTTTTGTTTACCAATCTTAGCCATTGCCTGATTGATACTATTCATCCCATGTGCTAGTGCTTCTGCACCTCCAACAGCCGATAACATATTAACATCTAGTTCACCGATGACTTCTCCAGTCTTAGTTGAGATCGCAGTTAAACCAACTAATTTACCTGTTAATTCATCAAACCGTTCAATACGTACAACGCTCTTACCTAAATCAGATTCCTTCAGCCGAGTGTTTAACTCAGCTAATTGAGCTAAGAACTGCTCTTTTTGCTGTTTAAATTCTGGCAAATTGATAAACTGATCAGCAGTCAACTCTTTATTCGTTAACCGCAAATTGGATACGGCATTGGCCGTATCCAATATCTGGTTCCGTAATCCACGAAATGTAGTTATGTTATTAGCGATAATTTGCCTGTTCTTATCAAATTCAGCATTGACCGTTCCCAAATCCCGTTTCATAGTAGCAAAGGCCCAAGTCACTGCGCCAATAATCCCTACTAATGCATACATTGCTAATCCAAAAGGTGACAATGGTTTTAATAACGCTTGGCCAATTCCAATAACAATCGTTTTTAAAATGATCAAGGCAGCACCAAACTTACCTGTCGCTGTGGTTGCTGCCAATAAATTAGCACCAAAAGATTTATTAATTAAAATTTGGGTTGCCGTAGCTGCGGTCAAGCCATTCAAAGCAGCAGTAGCCCCTAACAATACCGTCGTAATCGTACCCACAAATTTGAAGAGTTGCGCAGCAGGAACTAACATCATCGTCCATGCCATCGCTAATGAACCCAATGCCAAAAACGCTACAGAAACAGCACCAGAAAAGTTAGCAATTACCGCTGTAATTCCAGGAAACTCTTGTCCAAATTCCACCATCTTTTGAGCAACAGTAGTCACCATATTAGCCAATACTTCTAAAGGTCCAGCAATGGCGTGACCGATCACCTCGCCGAAGGCTTCCAGCGAGTTCTGCATTTTATCGACGCTGCCACCAAACGTCGCTTCCATGTTAGCAGATAGTTGGCTAGTGGCCCCTTCTGCATTTTCCAAGTCATCAATTAAGGTATTTAATTGTTTGGACCCCATCTGTAACAATGCGGCCATGCCGGGACCGGCACGTTGCCCAAACAGTTCTAAAACTTCTGCTGTGGTCATCCCCGCTTGTTCAAACTGCTCGATAATCTTCTTGAACCCCACAAACTTCCCTTGGGAGTCCATAATCTGCAACCCAAGCCCACCCAAGCGTTTGCTGAGTTCCCCCATGACCTTCGCTTCATCTTTCGTGGGGTTCAGCAATGCTTGTAACGTACCCCGCAGAGCGGTTCCCGCCATCGAGTTACCGCAAAATATACCTTTACCATTTCTACGAACATACATCGTATGATTTGGAACTTCCGCACAATAAACCACACCTTCATAATGACGTTCTTCTACATAAGTTTTCTGAATGTTGGACAATCCAGCTTTTTTATTTCTACTAATCTCCGACTTGGAAATAAATGGATGAATATGCGTGGTTGCTATCGAAATATCATAACAAGGTTTAGTAGCAATAACTGGCCTGGTTTGATCTCCTTCAACAAAATTAACAATCTTACCTACTTTATCACGTATATTAAAACTGGTTCCATACCCCGCTTTAATGCCTAACTCTTGCAAATCAAACGCTAATTGTTCGTTGGAAGTATAAAGAGTAAACGAAGCATCACCATCACCTTTTCGATAAGATTCTAAAAAGGTCTGGATCAAATCAGGTGCATATTCTTTAACATAATCTGGCACTTTTTTATTGAAAGTACCCACTCCATACTGCTCTAAAAATCTAAAGAGTTGAACACTACGACAAACAAAGCTCAAACCATCATATTTGAACTTGAAAGGAAGTAAAGATTCCAAACAAGTCTTCAAACTATCAAAATCTTTGTTATAAGATCTTTGAGTAATCCGAATTCGATAATTTCCATAATTGTCTAAATGTAAAGAACCTTCAGAAAAATACCAACCCAAAAACTCAACCCAGCGAGCAGTAGGTATTTTTACTGAATTGATAAACTCTACATAACCACCACGATCACGAGTAATTCCAGGTATTTCAAAAAACTCAGGAGAGTTACCATGCCAAATACCGGTTCTGAAAAACTTGCCATCTTTAAATTTCGAGGCATGAAGTAACTTACGAGTTCCCGTAACGGTTTCAATAAACAAATTATGTTCTTTCGTAACCGCCAAATCAACCGCACCACTACGAATATAAATTAAATCTTCGCTCACATCATATTGAACAATACTCCTCGGCTTTTGCCATTCCAATGCTAAAGAATCACGATTTAGTGTTAAAATTTCATCTTCATACTTTAATTCTTTGAACAGCTTAAATCCCTTCCGTGTCATGACCTCAGTTTGGTCATCATAACAGCCCCGAAGCCCCGCGTTGTGCAGTAATGCAACGGCACCTGCTGTATCGGTAAACTCGTTCCCAATGGTCCCGGCCAACGCACCGATGTATTTAAAGGCCGTCCCCATATCCGTGACGGTCGCTGTAGTTCTGTTGGCAGCTACCGCTAAGACATCAATCGCTTCTGCGATCTCCTCCGCGCCAATCCGTTGACTGTTCATGATATTCACGACAATCTCCGTTGTCGTTCCCAACTCCATTTCTGCGGCCTGGGCTAACCGAACGACTGTAGGAAGTACCGCGATACTCTGTTCAGCGTCATAACCCGCCAATGCCAACTGCTTGAGACCTTCAGCCGCATCTTGAGCCGATACCCGCGTAGTTGTTCCCACAATCATCGCGGATTTAGCTAATTCCTCCATCTCAGCACTAGTGGCTCCCGTAGCACCTTGAACAAACGCCATGGTGTCACTGAACTTGCTAAACGACTCCAATGATTTCTTAAATGGCTCTACCATTGCTTGCCCTAACATCTGCAAGCCCATGGCCATCATATCCATGCTGCGTAAACTGGTTACCATCTTAGTTTCCAGCTCTTGAACAGCCGCCGCTAGTAACCTAGTCTTCCTGATAACTTCTTCTTCAGCCGACCCCATCCCATGTAACGCAGTATTACTCTTAATAACAGTTTCAAACACACGCGACATGAATTTGGACAGTAGAGCTCCCGCTCCTTTGACCTGTTCAACACCTGAAGCTACGCCTTCGCCAAAAGTAGCTAAGACGTTTGATCCTTCTGGCTGCTTCCGAATAATCGCTGATAGCACTTCATTGGCATGAGCCAATGCATACATCTCTTCCTTTAATTTTTCAGCTTTAGCAATCGCTTCCTTCAATTGGGTTGTATCAACAGTAGGACCAACATTACTCTTTGCGGCTACTTCCATCGCCGTAATAGATCGAGTCACTTCCGTATAAGCTTTTGTTAATTCAGTAATCCTGGATTTTAGATCACTAGACATGGACTGTAATTGAACTTTTTCCAAGCTCTCATACGCATGACTGGTAATACCTAACTGAGTTTCCGCAATCTTTAACTCAGCCACTACCCCTTGAAGCGCTAAATCAAACGTAGACGTGGGTGCAGCAATCCGGGTGAGTTGATTATCTAAATTAGAAATGGCTTCATTAAATTGAAGGATTGGTGTCACCATCTTACTGATGTCACCCGCCGAAGCGGATACATCGCCAATGGAAACCTTGACTTGATCTACTTTAGTAATTAACGTACCAAATTCAGCAACCGCCGCTTTTACCGCTTCTTTTAACGCATTGACATTAGTAGCATCTTTCTGCGTTGCTTGTGCGCTAACTAAACTAGTCTGCATCCGTTCAATACCGCTATTGATTTCCGCTACAATTGCGGTACGTTCCTTAACCAAACTAGAAACCAAAGTCTTTAACCGTTCAACTTCTCCAAGTTCAATGGGCGCACCATTTTTACCCAAACCTTCTATTTGTGCAACAGCCGAAAGAATTCTCGTTGATAACGATTCAATTTGAGAGTCGATCAGCTTAAACCGACTACCAGATGCTGCGGTCAACAAATAATCATTAACAGATGCACCACCTGCTTGCAACGCTACACTAATTGCAGCGGATTCTTTAACAATTTTTTGTCTAGCATCTTCCAGGATCTTAACTAATTCAGAAACCCCAAGATTTCCCCCACCAAACGAAACAGTATCCCCAACCTTCATTTGTTTTAGTGCAACAGTCACAGATTCAACAATGGCAAACAATTCACTTAATTCTTGCTTGTGTCGAGCATAGCCCGCTTGTAACGAGCCAAAATCCGTAACCCCAGCAGTTAAGGTATGAAACTTAGTAATCAACCCAGTCAAAGAAGCATCAAGTAAGTTAACAGCTTCAGCCCCATTTTTAATTGGGGTATCAAGAGAAATAGTTGCCAACCCTTTCAGACCATCAAACCCTTTTTTAACTTGCTCTAACGGAGCAATTAACTTGGCTTGAGTCTCAATATACTCAACAGTCTGCTTACTTAACGTCTTAAGGTGTTCAATATACTCTTGTATGGTGGCAAATTGAACTGTAGTCCCAGTGACATCAACAAAAGATAAACCACCTTTAGGAAAATTGTAGCCAGTACTAGCTAACTCTTCCAACTTTTTTATTGCTTTATCCAATACCCCAACTGATTTAGTACCTTCCGTTGAAAGTGCGCTGAATGCTGTAACCATCCCATTTACATTGAACTGATCAGCAGCCCCCTTCGCATCGGTATATCCCTTTTTCAAAGCAGCAATTGCGGTTGTCTCAGTGTCAATGGTTTTGCTGCTGAGTGAAAGAACATCTTTCGTATTAATAAAAGCTTTTTGAGTCTCCCCTAAAGCTTTTTCCATACCTGTTAACGTACCTAACAACCCTTCATAAGCCTGTTGTTGCTGCTTCAAATTATTAATAAGTGTTGTATCTACCGTTGGAAGAGCGCTCTCTTCTACTAGTTTTAACCGAGTCGTAGCCAGTTGGGTATTAATATATTCCCTTAATACCTCGATCAACCCATTAACTTCTGCAATCGCTTCCTTAGCATTACCACCAGCAATCTTTTTATAATCAACTTCTAAACCTGTTTGAAACCCAGAAATAACAAGCTGTAGTTTATTAAGAACCTCAAGCATCTGCCCTGGGGTTGTTATTGCTTGCGCCATGCTATGAAAAGCAGTTTCAACTTTATTAAAAACTGCACCACCATCTTCCAATCGAAGAAACGATGTTGCTGCCCCTTTCATCGCTTTTTCAGCAGTGGTTTGGAAACTGGTAAATTCTTTACTGGTAGCACTTAAACTTTCGTCAATCTTATTCGTTTTAATTTCAGCTAACGGAAGTTGTAACGTCTCAGCTAAGCGGATTTTAAGTCCGTGTAAATCCGCTTCAGTTTTCTCAATCGCAACCTTTAATGCACCTTGGAACGTAGTTCCACCCAACTGAACATCCATTTCCTTCAGGGATTGTAAGTTACGGGTTAGTGAATTTAATTTCTTTTCTAAATCACTAACGACTTTACTTACTTCGTCAAAACCAGCATACTCTGGCCCTTTTCTACCTTCAATTCCTTTAAAAGCCTCTCCTAACTGCTCGACTTGTGTTTTTGCTCCACTAATTCCTACTTGAATTTGTCGAGCACCAAGCGCAATGCTCTCCATTTTTGTTCCGGCTACTTCCGTCAGATTCAATTGTTCGCGCAACGCTGTAATAGCAGCACGAGGACCAGCAAATGCAGTTCCAATACCTATAACATCATTAGCCAATAACTGAAGAACCAAATCTAAAGCCATTAAATTGTTTGTAGCTTGTTTACCAACCGAATTAAAAGCCTCCCCAAATTTTGTTGGGTGTTCACGTAAATCTTCCATTACAGGAGCTAAAGATTTAATCGTTTCCCGCAATAGTGCGATTTTATCAGTACCTAAATTTTTACTAGTTAAATGTGCAGAAAAAGTATCCCACTGATTTTGTATTGCAGTGATTACCCCTCCCAAGCTCATAAACATGCCTTGGACAGCACCAGCTCCTGGTAAGCTAATGTTTTGTAACGTAATTGGAGGGATATGAATGGTCTTGAATTTATCTTGCGCGAGAGTAGCAGATTTTTCTATCTGAGCTTGTAACTTGGCCCCAAACTCTTTAGCAGCATTTGCTAATGCAATTTTAATATCTGACGATGTACCTTTTGCTGCATTTTTACCAAAACTCTTACTCAAGTCTTGAGCGTGCGTTATTGCAGTAACCAATCCCTCATTTAAACTGGAAATCGCTGTTTGAATTTCTTTTGGTGCCGATCCATTTAACTTAGTGAGTTCATCATGAAGTTCTTGTAATTTTCTTTCTTGGGTACCAAGTAGTGTATTAAGATTACCGAAACTTTTTATATCAAATGTATCTAGCCTATCTTTATACCCTTGTAACTTAGCAATCATCTCCGATATAGCAATTTCTTGTTTTTTTATCAATTCAGGAGATAAAAACCCCCCTTTACTTTTATCCAAAACAAGCTGTTCTTGCGCTTTTTTAAGGGACGCTAATTCAGTTCTTGCTTTATTAACTAGGCCCACATATTCGTCATATGCAGCAAACTTTTGATCTAACTTACTAACCCCTTCAACTTTCCCTACTACTGTAAGTAAATCATTTAAAGATTTTTTAATTGCATGAGCTCGTTCGCTATATTCTAAAAAGGTAGAACTCTCCTCTTTAAATTTATTTTCACTAATACCTAAAATAGTAACTAAAGCTCTTTGTACCGTTTCAAAATTTTCAAATTCTTTAATCGTAGTTTGAATGGTATCCGTATTTCCCTCTAAACCCAATTTTAAATCAGTAACACCTGCTGCCGACACGTGAGCTTGTCGCCCCAATGCGGTTAGTTGACCACTGGCATCATTAGCAGCACCAGCAATAACCTCAAAACTCTGTTTAAACGTAGTTTGAACATAAGAATTAAATGCGTCTAAAAAAGCTTTGTCACTTCCTAGCACTTTCCTTAATGGTTGTAATAAATCAACCTTGCCGGCGAACGCTTTATCAAACACCTCTTTGATAATGTTAGAATTAATGGACTCGCGCAATCCACTAACAAAATCTGCACCAAAATGGGAAGCGTACTCCGAAGATCGAATAGACGGTTTAGTGAGCTGCTGAATCAAAGATAATAAGCGTTTTAACCAAGCTTCATATTCAGATGCATTAGTGGGGGCTTTTCCAACCGCCTGTAATGTGTCACTTAACTCTCTGATCGTTTTAGATGTAGCTTTGGGAGAAGCTGCTAAAGCATCAACAGCAGCCCGTGCTTCTTCAAATTTCTGTTTAAATGGAAGGTTACTTAATGCCCCTTGTAACTTTTCCACAGACTCAGTTATTTTTTTATAAGCACTATAAATAGCTTGTGCGTCTCCAACCCGCCCCTCATCAAGAGCCTTTTGCGCTTGATTTTGTTGTTCCTTAAGAACAGTATTAAACTGTGTAATTGTAGAAGATAATACGGAGGCCGTAGATTTAGCTGTACCTGCTAAATCAGTTTGCAACTGCGCTAGTGCAGTTTCAAGTTCTTTTATACCAGAAGACTCGCCTTTTAAATCAATGGCCAGTGTAATGATAGTTTGCCGATCAGTCGCCATATTAGCCTACCTTTCGTAAATCACGAGCCAACCGTAACCAATCATCTTTGACCGCAGTCGGAGATGTTTTGGCCTTGGTTGGCTCTTTGAGGATGGAATCCATAGTTTCTTTGCTTGCATTGAAACCCATCCAGGTGGTATACAATGAATTCTTTCGATTAACTTCTTTTGCTTTCGCCGCTTCCTTAACAAAAATACCAACTTGGTTGAGAGTGTAGCCTTGAATGTCAACCCATGGGTGGCCTGACATAATCAAGAAGTTAACAATGGTGGCTACTGTAATGGGGTCGCCGTCATCTTTGCTACTTTCTCCCCCAACCGCTTGAAGTTTTTTATTAGCCCTTCTTGGCTATTCAAATTAAGATCTAAACACACTGAAAATAAATCAATAGCAGACATAATTGGCAATTTAGATACGTCTGCCTCTTCTAATCCAGATAACTCAGATAAAATACCAGGAGCATCTTGTATAATTGTAGTAACCAATAAAGTTATATTTTGAGGATTCGCTGTAAGTTCCCCCAATGCAATACCAAATTTTTCCATCTTGTTAATAATACCACTGATTTGGGTTATTACTTTAGACAACCCTAATAAAGATAGTGGTACTAAATAAAGAGTTGTATTTCCCAACTTATACTCTTGTTGGGGAAATAATACTGACCAATCTGAATCAGACAGTTTTACTTTGTTAGTCATAACGATTCCATAAGATTTTAGTTACAAGGGGGTTGTTACCAACCCCCTCACATGATTAAGACACGATCAAGTCCATATACGGGCTAGTCGGGTGATTCAACACATCACTCAAGACTTCAGCAGTAAACTTCATCGAACCCCAGTCATCCCCAATCAGCGCTGTATCACCATCTGGACTGACCTGGGTCCGCCAAGCGGTCAATTCATATTGACCGCCTTCCGGGTTATTCGACGCAAACCGCAACTTCCCTTCTTGCACCAGCCTGGTTAACGCACTAATGGTTGTATACGTTACCCCAGCTACGCCAAAGTAAACTGTAATGCTACCACTAATAGTACTGTCTGCCAAAATGGTAATTTCACCTAAACCGGCATTAATTGAATAATCACTAGCAGTATAATAAGTACTACCAACAGTACTCTTAACCACGACCAACCCAGTTACAGGCGTTGGGATAGCATTAACGGGTGCCGTTGCCGAGCTAGTTCCGCCCGTAATAGTTTCAGCAACCTGGAAAGTACCAGCAACAGTATCTACAATCAACTGTCCTTGAGCTACCAAAACTTGACGAACTACCGCAGTGGCCGTACTCGTACCACCAGTGATGGTCTCACCTGCTTGGAATGGACCATTTGTAACAGTACCAACAGTCAAACGCTTGGTCTGAATCGACCGGAATCCCAACGGATAGACCTGGCCCTTGACCGGAGAAGCAATCACAACACTGTTGCTATCATCCGCTGTTTGGGTCACGTTAGTCGCCTGACCAAAAGTCAGCAACTTCCAGTTTTCTTCCTCAAACTCTTCCAACGTAAAGCCAATAGTCGGAGCGATCTGGGAAATAACTGACTTGTCTTTAGCTTTCAATCCAGCCATTGCACTGTAATGATCTAGCTTAGTCACACCCATCGCAATAGATACTTCCTTGGCATTACCCAAGTGACGTTCGATAGAGTAGGTGTTAAGAACCGGATCATAAGACGACCAATACAAACTACCACGACCCAAGATGTAATTGTTAACACTAGGAGTAGCCATTTTTCCAATACCTCACAACGTAGGAGTATAACCATAAAATCTTTCAGTGTACATAATTTCGTACTGTACTGCACAATCCAAGGTGTTAGGAATAACTTCTACTACTTCATCAAACTTCATGAAATAGCTAACTAGTAATTCTCTACCTTCATTAATTTGACCTCTATTTTGCACTAAACGCTCGTCTAATTCAAGTGCTTTCTGCACCGCTAAACGCTTAGTACGACCTTCACTGTACATATTAATTCTATCTTGTAATTTCGTTACGTATTCGATTTGAATGGGTTGAGTAATAGTATATACACCACGCGGTCTGAGTTCTCTAGTAGTCATCAATTCAAATACATGAATACAAGGTAAAACTTGATTCCAAACTCCCCACACACCACCTGATCCTTCATACATCTGTACATTAGGAAAAGCTAACCGCAGACGACGCTTGATTTCAACAATTACTTGATCAATTTTGGTTTCTATATCAAGTGACATGAGTTAATTCCTTTTGAATTTTTTTAAATTCTTTATTTCCTTCAAATACTAAAGTTGTTAATGCGTACTGCTGAACAAAATTATATAATCCATCTCTAGCCCAATGCGTTGGATCTACAACAACCGATTTAGTCAAAATATATAATGGAATATTTTTATATGAAGTTTTACCAAAATTACCTGAATTTTTAATTCTACCAATGATCATTTTATCCCCAGTCTTCAGTGGAATCATTACAGTTTTTATCCCACTGGCTTGTACTAAATTTAATACTTCTTCTGGGGGCAAATCACGACTATAATTTAATGGAAGCCCAAACCCACCACGCAATTGATGGGTGGGTATTGCTAAATTAGTAGCTCTTTTAGGTAAAATAGTACCACCTACATCATAAATATGTGCAAACTTTTGGGATTCTTTATCTTTCACAATAACTTGTAATGCACTAACCCCTGAACCCAAACCACCTGGGATGACATCTAAAGTATTACCAATCCATTTTAAACCTTTAGCCCTATTCTTATACTGGCCTGCTTTTTCAATACATGATTTCTGCATATATTCTTTTAATTTGGCTTGAAATATAGGCTTTAGTCGTTTATTCATCTCCCGAAATTTAATAGTAACATCTTCGTCTAGTTTAGATATTAGCTTAGACAATTTCACCAGACCATTAATCCCCACTGCCGTGACTTTGACACCACGAACCTTTATGCCTTCAGAACCAATACCAGAGGCGGTTTTCATCAAGCATTCTCGGCAGAGCCATGATAAACATATGGAGCCAAAATAGTCTTTACCGTATCCAACAAATCACCTGCATCTGGTGAAGATGCTAAGTTCATTTGACCAGATGCACCACGACTAGTAGATTCATTACCTTGCATCTGTGAAATTCCCAATACCGGCAAACGATTGTACAATGCAATGGTCTGCATGACCAAAGCTAAATGAATATTTGGATCATCAACGCTATATGCAATCCCACCAATATATTCTATTAAAATGTGAACTCGATCAGAATCTCCAATTGATTGACTTAAAGCTTCTTGAGCAATCAATAAATCTTTATTTAATCGAAGGGTGTAATCAACGTCTTCTACTAAATCAGAACTCATGTCCGTCAAAGTTAATTCAACAGAATATGGGTTGTCCACAAAATTAACTTGAGTAATAGATTCTACTGGATTATTCCGTAGCCGAATGCGTGTGTCTTCTTCGAAATAGTACTCGTTATACGTATCTTTTACCAAACTACGATTAATGTAAGACACAATCATAGCGTATGCGGCTTTAGCACAAAGGAGCACTCTAGGATCTTCGGTCACGTATTCGTTAGAATCACGTGCTTGAATCTGGAGTGAATAACAAGCCTCTTCTACGACTTGTCCTAAAAAATCTTCCAACAACCCAATGTTCATGGAGTGGTCTTTTTACGGATGACTTTTTTGGCTGGCGGCTCCACAGACACCACCGCTGGCAAAACAACTTCTGGTAATTTTGTTGGTGTTGGGGTCATCAACTCTTCTTTTAACCCCACTAGCTTCCTGATTATGTAACCAGAACCAGTAAGATCTACGTCGGTCAGCCGCAAGTCGTCCCCAAACCGCCTTACCCATAATTCGCACTCCGTCTCGACGTAATGCCCCAATGGGATTTCTAGCCCATTGTAAGAATCAATTAAGTAACGCTTAGTCTGATAAATAGCCATAACTTGACCTTGTTAAGAATCAGGGCTCCCGGATTACTCCCCGGAAGCCCTCAATTGGGATTACGCCGCAGTCTTGACGACCACGCCGGTTTCCGGGATAGCATACGACATACCTTCACGCTGGAGGATGCGCAAGAAGATCTTGTCTTGGGCAAAGCCAACGTGTTCAGAACGGGCGATAGTCAACTGCTGGCGGTCACCGATATAGTAGTGCTTCAGGTTGCCGAAGAACATGAACGGCTTGCTGGCACCAGACGCAGTCACGGAGGGCATCAGTTCACACAAGGTGTACGGATAGCCCCAAATCGTACCTGGCTGACCGTCCGCAGTCGGCTGCGCCCAGATATAATTGCCATCGTTGTCCTTCAGCTTACGCAGCACGTTCAAAATGGTACGATGGAAGTAGAACTGAGCACCATCGGCCAGAGCCGGAACCTGGTACGAAATGACATCAGCCAGGTCATCAGCAGTGACCTTGGTGAACGCATTCATACCGGAAGGCAGCGTGAACGTCTTGACGCCCGGATCGTACAGCACGCCATTGAACGGGTCACCCGCCACGCCACCCGCAAAGTTACCGGCGAACACAACGCGGTCTTCTTCCTTAGCCAACGCCTGAGCAAACAAAGTGGCCAGCAGATTAGCGATGGCGATATTGGCATCATTCAGCAGTTCGTTGGTCATCGGAACCAGCGCGGCCAGCTTCTTGATGGACATCCGGAACTCACCAAAGGTAGGCTGAGTCTGCGGGATGGTCTGACCTTCCCCGATCCAGTAGACCTGAACGCCACCGGTCAGCTTGGGCATAATAATTTCAGTGGTCGTCATCGGAATGATGGTGCAGCGCTGGCGAGCCAGACCATACTGTTCCATGATGGAAACCAGCGATGCCCGGTATTCGGGGCGAACCAGGTAGCCACCATCCTGATCGCGGCCTTCGACCATGTCCTTGACCCGGTCGTCATCCTTGATGTAAATGCCCTTGACCATGTTCACGAAGTTAGCGGCCAGCTTCGCATCTTGGAAGCCAGCGCCCGAGGTCAGCAGCGTTGGACCTGGCGCTTCCAGCATCCGAGCTTCCAACCAACTGATCTTTTCTTGCAATCCCTTCACCACTGCGTCTTGGCTCTTAAACATATCCAAGGCCGAGCGCACCGACGAGGAAAATTCATCGATTTGTTTGCGAACTTCAGTATCCATCGTTTCACCTTTAAGCTGTAGCGTTATTGAATAAATTCTTCAAATCAAGCAACCGAGTACAAATGTCCCTAGTATCTTGATCGTCAGTGTGTTCTTCGGAAGGTGCTGGCTGTTGTGGTTTCAATGAAGCCACGTCAACAGAAAGTTCTTCCAACATACGGACCATGACCTGCATCCTGATCTTCATGCTGGTATCGAACTCATCCAACTTCTGTTCGACCGACTTCAATCCAGAAGTCACAACCGCTTTCAGATTTTCTTCATCGGGCGCTCCCTGATCCGATTCTTCATCGGGTTCAGAAGGCGCAGTAACCGAGTTTGGATCTTGACCTTCAGCAATGGTCTTGAGTTGATCAGTAGTGTATTCCACTCCCATCGCCGGAGCGACCAAACCCAAGTCCTGATAATGCTTGGACAGGTGCTCGTAAACCTCAGCCAATTCACCTTCAACCGATTTCATATCGGCCAAAGTCTTGTCTTCGCCCAATAGCGCAGCCATGGACTCGAACAGCGCAGTCTTGGACAGGGCTAACGTCTGGTTCGGAAGCGACACGTGATGCATCAACTTGTAGCTGGTAAACGCATCTGCCTTGTCAGCATTAAACCACGCAAACGCCTTGGAGAACGCAGCCCAGTTGATCTTCTCCTTGTCACCGGAACTGTCTTCGGTGCAAGCCATAGACAACGTGGCCAGTTCTACCACTCGATCAAATGCGGTTTCGGCAATCGCGTCAGACTTCTCATACGCCACCACGTTGCTGACCGTGACTTCTTCATCCATAGTCTTAATAAAATCATTGATAGATGTAGTAATCAGCGACATTTTTTCGTCGAGAGTGCGATCCAAAATACCTGCCGCAGCTTTACTGTTGCCACTGCCCACGTATTTACGGATGATTTCATCTTTGGCTCGTTGCAGCAGAGCTTCCGGATTGGAAGGGACCGGAACTGGACTGATTTCCATCAACTCCCATTGCGGGATGATCCCCCAAGGCCGCTCTGCATAATCGTCAAAATTGATCGTGGTCTTGCTGCCATCGGGCAGTTCCACATCAATCGACGTGATTTCTTTCGGCATATCCCACACCGGAACGTAAGCCTTCGGACGAAAGCCGACCGAAAAGGCGTTCATAAACCCGGTACGGTACATCTTTTCCAGATTGTTGCCAGTCTCGTCGTCATAAAACTCAAAATCGAACTTGACTGCGGATTCAGTAACGTCCACGGCCAACGCCCGGCCCACTGGAAGAGCTCGTGAGTTGTGGATAAAGAGCATTACTGGGTTCTTCATGAAGTTCTCAATCAGAACTCCCTTCGGAACCAAAACCTCTTTGTCGCGGTCCAACGCGCCCGTAGAAGCGATAGCCGTATAAATATTTCTGCCACCTTCGCCCTTCTTATGGACCGAAGATTGCTTAAAATCAAACTTAACAGAGTGAGACATCGGTAGACCTCCGACTAATTCATGTGAAATTTAGTGTCTTTTACCGGGATTGTAAATACCCGTGACAAATATTTTTGCTATCTCGTCTGCATGAGCTAATAGATCTACTGGCGGAGCCAGTCCCAAATGATCTAACGTGCTTATAGCAGCGTCCGGAACGGTATCGGCATCGCGCAACAACGTAATGATAAAAGACCGCACGATAACATCCCACAATTCTTCATGAAAAGTATCTGAAACGGACTCTTTTTCTACAGCAAAAAGTTTGAGCTTGCTGGCTAACAAATGTTCCAAAGCAACTAAATCTTTCTTGGGTTTTTTGGGAGGCTTTTTAGGATCTTGTGTGGGTTCCGATCCAAGAGTTGTTGGCTTCTGAAACTGTTGACTCTGCTCCATCAATTGGCGTTGATAGTCTAACTGTTGCTGTTGCCGTTCCATCCGCAGTGTATCAAAGGTAGCATCCGGAACCAAAGACGGCATTCCAACAATCTTAGCTACTTGAGTAGGATGGTAGCCAATATCAATATACGTCTTAATGGGAGCGGCTAATGTAACTGGGTTGGGCCTCAACCCAGCCACTTTGGAAGTATCCCAAGCGGCGTATACCCCAGGGAAAGACACATCCAAAATATTGATCTGGATCAAGTCTAAAATCGCGGACATTTTGGGGAGGAGTGTTTGCTCCCAAAATGTCTTGGTCTGCTCTTCAGCATTAGCGTATGAAGAATACTCGAATAGACCTACCAATGATGGGGGCACCCCATACACCCCCAAAATCTCTTCCCGGTTTAGCTTCTTCCCTTGAATAAAATCAACATCTTTAGACCCAACCACCAATGGAGTAACTTCAATACCCCCTTGCAATAGCAAGGCCCCGTGTGCGCCATCTACACCGCTATAATAATTGATAATTTCTTTACGAATGTCTGCTTTTTGTTCTTTAGTTAACATTCCCCGTGCTTGAAGCAGCAACGGAGACTTCATACCAGTTTTGAAATAAGACGTGTTCCAGCCGTTAATATGAAATTCTGCATCCAAACTTAATCGGGCGGGTTCCAATGGAGATAACCCGTCCAACGACAACCCACCACTGATCAACGGATTATATTCTTGGATTAACAGCACATCTTCCAGCTTGAGATTCTTACCTTTGGCAGTATCCGTCCACCCCACCAATTCGTCTTGACTAGAACCACGAAGTATTGGAGTAAGCCGATCTTTATCCAAGATATTAATATTGACTGGGGTACCGCCCGACCGTTCGATTACCCAAAAGAGTTTACCATCAATTCCCAAATGTAAAAAGGTACGATATAACAAATCACGCAGACTTAAGATAATGGGAAACTTTGGAGGATTGAATAATTTTAGAACTGGGTGACTCTTTTGGACGATAATTTCGGCTGGGTCATACGTGGGGGAAACATCTGGCTTCCCTTGAAAAAAGATCAAAGGTGCGCTAGATGCTGTCAATGCAATACGATTGATCGCTGCATATACCCAACCCACCCGTTTATAAGATTCTCTGCGGGTTGTGCTTGAGATGGATGACATCCCACCAGAAGCCATCCACTCTGAAAATGAAAAAACTTTCATTACTTCCTCACTTCCAGATCGTCTTAGCTAAAGTCCAATAGCGAATTCGGCTATTCAATCCATTGAACCCACCATTGATTATCTTAGTTATTTTTTTAAATGATCCAATACCATCAACATCCGCAAGAGAGTTCAATCCATGACTAGCCCACCACCAACAAGACACTCTTGCAGCAATTGGAAGCTGTTCCACCAGTTCTGGGAAGTTTACTAAATCCAAATCCAATGCTTTAGATGCTTTTTGATAGTTAAACAAACCAGTCAACTGAATAAATCCACGTCCTTTGTATCTAGCTCCCATCCCTTTAGCATTATTACCTAAATCTTCTCGAAAATCGTACTTAGTAAAATAGGAAGGACCACCGAGTTCTCGCATATATTTAAAACCAACGGTCTCATGAGCAAATTGAGCTAAACACGCACACAATCGCGCTGAAGAATTAATTTCATATTCTGCAAAAGCCGGAATTAACGCTTGAGTCAACTCTTTGGCTCGTACAGTTGTTAATGTAGGAACTAACCTACGTAATTGCCCATCATGTAGTTCCATATCTCATACCCATTTCAATTGTGGTCAGTGTACCAGGTCATAATCCTGTATGCAACCACCCAAAGAATAATTATAGACAATATCTTTAATACAACTTTCACACGCGCAACACTTTAAAAGATTTATCATCCACTAAAACAGAAACCCCAAGGAATGCAGCCCACTCTTCATCCGACATAATCAATTCATCAGTTTTTTCTTTCACCGAAGAAATAAAATCAATCCCCGGTACCCCACCCGGAGTTTCAAACGCAAGAACTAAAGCATCCCAATAGTCAGGAGAGCGTCCAATCTCTAGTTTTAAATCTTCTTTAGCCCAAAGTTGTATTTTACCATTTGATGAGATTTTGTACTTCATCACACCAAGATCTTGACGAAGATACGCTAACACTTCAAAATCATTTACAACAATATCTTTTAACCCCACTTGATATTGTTCCATCCGACGCCGGAAGGCCCAAGCTTGTTCTGCACGGAGATTTAAATAACGTTCTGGATCGGAAACAGGCTTCTCCGCATTGTTCACAGCGACTAAAGGTAATGGGTTTTCCAGTTCCAATTCCATCCCCCGGTCGTATACGCCTGCACCTAAACCAATAATGTCAATCTTAATACAGGATACCGGTAATTCATACCGTTCTTCTACCTCCCGACGAAATTCTACCAACGCGCCTACTACTTCCATCGTATTGTTACCCGTCAACCGCTTAATTTCCAATACCCGACTCCCTGACCGAGCGATAAACACTGTACTGTCCAACCCTTGTCGAGCGATGTCAGCCCCAATTTCAATACTAGTTCCAATCTCTCCTTCATTTTCAAATGCTGCTGCAATATACCGATATTGAACCACAGACATCTGAGCACTGGGAACAAACTCTGCTTCAACAAAGATTTTATATAGTGGATCGTCTTTACCCCAAGCCTCTTCCCGTTTTTTCACCCAGTCGTGGGAGATCAAACCGGGGTAAACGTTACGCCCCGCAACCACATTGGGGCTTTCCGTCGCTTTAATCTTGATGATATTCCACTTACCAAACCGAGTTTTACGATCTGGCATACAGACATTAGCCATTTCTGAGTCAGAAATAGTCGTATTGGAAATGGCTAACCACCGGCAATTATCAGAAGTCATCAAGCCTTCAGCCGCTTCCCAAATGGGAGTGGTAATACCTGCGGCCTGATCGAAGATCACTAACTGGTTGGGAGAGTGTATGCCAGTAAATTTGTCGATATTGGTTTCATCCGTGCTGAAACCCATTGCAAAATGCTCATCATTAAAAGATAAGGATAGCTGAAGTAATTCGCCTCCCAACGGAATCTTAGCTTTTTGATGAGCAGTTCTCAACTCCCTCCACAAAATATCTTTCACTTGGCGCAAGGTCGGAGCCGTTGAAATAACTTTAGATGGCTTAAAAGTACATAAAAACCATAACGCTAATCGCGCGGCAATAAAAGAATTTCCAGACCAATGATAAAGACCATTACGACGAACTAAAATAATCCCCGATGGTACTTTAACGCAATAAATCTTACCTTTATATCTTTCGATATACCAATGCTTTCTACCACCAGTCAAATGTGTATTATTCTTTAACAAACTAACAATCCAACACGTAACCTGTCGAGCACCTCCATACTGTTTATCCGAGTATTGCTTGACAGATTTACGAATAGTTACTCCAAACCCAGCTTTCATGGCCACTTCAGCAATAGCTTCTGCTAAGTCTTCATAATAAACACCTACAGCCGGAGTGGGTCCATAAGATTCACCATACTGATCAATATAGCTGCCATCAGCATGAAAGAATCCACGGATAAATGCTCGTTGCTTGCGGCGAGTCGCTTGTTTGATCCAATTAGGCACTCTTCGCTCAGACTTTAATCGTCCAAAATTATCAATGAACCAACGTACAAGATGTTTTGACCGTAAAGATAGGATTCTTCCACCATCCCCTTTATCATAATCTTTAACTGGTATATTATAAACAGCCAATAATTCTTTAGCATATTCAACATGATTCTTTTGAGTGATGTTGACTCCATGGCCACCTTCTTCGATATTACCATCTGCAAACCAAAAACCCCAAAGCTCATAGTGCTGTTCCGTCCAATTATCTTCAACACCTTCCCACACAATTTCCTTGTTAAAATAAACAAGATCTCCATAAATATCTTGAGCTTCTTCGATATGCCAATCACCACACAAATCAAAAGATTGATGACCAGTGGCCACCAAACAACGATGATTGGGAGTTACCAAAAAATCAAGTTGCTTAGATTTACATCCAATCATCTCCCCATCAAAATCCCCTTCAAAATATTCTTCCGGTAACACAAATTGTAAAGTACCATTTACTAAAGATGCGACTTTATCAGTCGGCAATAAATCCTTAAAAAACTGCCAACCCTTAGCTTCTGTAAGTATTTGTGTCAAGGTATCGAAACACTTGCCAACACCGAACGAAGCACCCACAGCCGTTCTTTCATTATCCAAAATGGACTGACATATTTCTTCTTGCTTATCCCACAACCGATCTCCTAAAATATTCGTAATCCACCATACCGGATCTCTTTGACCACGGAGAACTAAGTCCGTTTTCCAAGACTTCACTCGCGCTTTTGGCCCCAAACTAACTCTTTGCATACAAATCTCGCGGATCAAACTTACCTAAACTCAACAGTTTTCCATTTTCACAACATGCCAAAGTCATATTCACTGCTTGTGCCTCTACCAAGAGCTCGGTAGATCCATTAAGAATAAATAATGAATTTGGTGATACAAACCCCAAGAGCTGTTCCAAATCATGAGTATCTGGGGTTACTCCCAATACAAAACTTTCTGGGCTGATAATAAAATGATCTGCCCTTAATTCACCACCAAAATCATATGACGCTTCCCAATACGCTTTATGTAATTCTTCAAACCACAACAAAGTGGCTAATTGATTAGGAGAAACTACCACCACCTTAGCATTTTCAAAACTATACAAAAACCAAAAAGCTAAATACACAGATAGTTTTAGCATCTCCTTAGTCTTGGAAACGCTAACAATTGGATCACGCACGAGGGTGTGGTAGATCACTGAATCTTTACGACACGGAGAAGTACCAAATACCGTCTCTACAAACCAAGCGGGGTCATTCCGCGATTTAGCCATCATCTCAACAAAAGAAGTCATTAGTCTACATCCGGTAAAGAATCCACATCAGATTGGCTCAACAAATCACTCCAAGTCTTCGGAGATTTACCACCCGACACATCCACACCTTTTGTTTGTGCTGCAATATTGGCCCGCACGAGACTTTCATACGCCTGGGCTACCGCTCGAAGATCATTTGGACTCCGCACTTCAAAAGGTAACCCCAACGATGACTGTTCCATGTGTTGTAACAACTTCTCGATCTGAGTAGTTAGCTTATTCCGAATATCAACAGTTTTGTTTCTATAGATCTTATCATATGTCCGTTGGATGTCCCGTTCCCGGTTATCGATCATCTCATCCCAGCCGTAACCCTCGGACCAATCCGATAACAACTCAAAATCCAAGCCAGTAGCCTTAGCCAGCTTTCGTAAACTGCGGTTGCCCCCCAACTGATAATATATTTCAAACGCTTCTGCTGCCCGATGGGCATCCGTCTTTCTAGTAGACATGTTAATAACTCGCAGTACGCACGCTAGGCCGTGGAGGTAAAAAAGATGTACCCACTGACTTCCCCAATAACGTCGCAAAAGTCTTGCTTCCCACAAAACCTCGCCCCACTGCTGAATACAGTTTTAGCAACGTATTGTTATCCAAAGTCTGCAAATGATCACTTAAATGCCCCAACAATTGGTTGCACGCAGCTACCCCCAACTGCTCTTGGTATTCCAAGTAACGAAAAATGCTCCCTGTCGTCACCATTCCGTGTAAAGTTTTGGGGTCAGGCTGGTCCAAGAATCGGTGGATAGACTTTACAACCGCCTTATTCAGTGCCACTTAATCATCCTCATCATCAAACGAGCCAGAGATTAATTTCATTTCCTCCGGATCATAATCCAATAAGCGCCCCGTAACAGCGGGTTCGTCGTCTTCTACATCATCCAATGAAGTGACCGCCCGGATACCATCATGGATAGCCACCAATCCACGCACCTTGGACAATGTCCCACTGAACCCCATGACGTTACGGATAGCCGTTTGCTGGTTACGAGATAACAGTTCCAATAATGAAATCTGTTGCATCGTATCCATTTGATTAATTCTATCTGGGTCCAGTAAGTTATCTTCCAGAATCCGCATGGCCCCATTGATTCGGGTTAACCGACCTACTTCCTCATTGGCTTGCGCGAAGATGGCTCGAAAAGTGTTGTCAAAACTTTTGACAGCCATATCCGCAAACAATGGTTTTCTCTTGAGTGCTGTGCGAGCCATACTCCACCTCCTTAAATTCTGAGTCGGTGGAGTATAGCTCAGACCACTTTATAAAAGCAATAACATCGCTTTCACTTAATCGGGCACATCCCAGATCGACATTCTTGCGAATCGATCTCAAAATGGCCTACAGCATCAATCAAGTCGATTGGAAGTAGCGTTGCCACGTATGCGCGGTACTTTTCCTCCTCAACCACTTCTTGCGGTAAATATGGATACCCCATATCTTCCGCTGTCTTCGTGGGGTCGTTGCGAAACATGAATGCTGTCGCCACGTAACTATCCCAATGGGCATGTAACCAGTCTACGATCTGTCCCACTTCACCCGGTGCATATGAGATAGTGCAACTGACATTATGATCAATATAATTCTCCATCAGCAACCGATACCGCTCTAGCTGCGTGACTGCGGATTCGAGATTGACCCATTTACCATCTACCTGGGTAAATTTAACATTGGAGTATTCTACCGGGAACGTAACGAGTACCCCAGTAGAATCATAAGGATTTTCAAATACATTGTAATTCGCCGCTTGCAAGATTGGAATCAATGGATCGTGCTTGGAAAAGTTGATATTATTGAAGATAAACCTTCCCAAAGGTTTGTGGACACCTTCCGTGCAATCCGAAATCTTGGAAAGAGTCCCGCTGGGCTTTGTTGTCGTCACCAACTCCGCGTATGGTAAGTCTAACTCAAGCGCCATGCTATCGGCTCCAGCCCGTGCCTTGGCCCGCAAGGCTTGATAGGCCGTCTTATCCGTTTGCCGATCCCACTCCACGATCCCGGTCAGCCCCACGCCACACAAATGAAGGTATTCATTCAATTCGTGCCACGTCCGCTGCAAGACCCCATCATCCAAATTAACACAAGTCTGTCGATAATTCGCCCGCGCTAATAGCGTGATCGCCCGACATGCACCATCAAAATCACCATTAAACTTGGGCAGAACTAACTCACAAAGATTACAGAATCCTTTATCACCCAAGAGTATTTCTGCACAATTACCCGTTATACAATGAGCCAGTTGAAAACAATGAGTGTCATCTTCAACTCGTATATCCCAAACATCTTCCTTAATATCAGTTTTTTCCACAGACATAACATCTACAAACGTATTAGGATGTCTATAGTTTGCCGGGTCACGCGGACCAGTTTGCAAAGTCACTGCTAACTCTAACAAACGTTGTTTGCGAGAAGCAGACAATTTAAACACCTCCTGGAATCTTACAAGGCTAGAATGGATTCGTATCTTTACAAGATAACTTTCATAAGAGCGATCATATACCTTACCATTGGGAAAGGTAGGAATATGTTTCAATTTACCCCCAGACACCTTGGTTTGAATCCCATAAAAACCTAACAAGTCACTAAAATCTTGTGCAACTTGTTGATGACACGTAGTAAATCCAAGACCTCCGCGCTCTTTCTTCCCAACTTCCGTTTTACCAATACCACCATCTGCCGAAACCAGTCCATCAATAAAGCCACGACGAAAATCTTCAGAAGCTGTAGTAAACAGCATTTTAGGCAATCCATTTTTACGATGCTCTAACATGCCGTATCTCTGAAGAACTTGTGTTAACCCACGAAGAGTTGTACATAATTCGTAAGCAGCACAAGACTTGTTTTTCTTGAATACAGCTTCACTACCAAGCCGCTTCAAAAATCGTTGCAAAATTGGCATAACATCTGCATCGACTTCAGCTACAGTCATCCCAAGTTGAAAGGTTCCATCATCCTTTCGCTCAGTAATCCAACCATCACCAAACACCCAACCACAAAAAAAGCCTTCATCATAACAACCCTCATGTCCTTCAAACAAAACATCAGATTCCAAATTTGGCAACCTGTGCCCTTTTTGAAGATCACATGTAGCTACTTTAATCACTTGATTGTCAATCATCACAGGCCATTTATGCTCTTTAGTCGCATAAATTTCATGACCACCACGTAACTTAATCTTCCATAAAGTCTTATCATGTCCTGATAACCAACACGTGGCGGGTTTCCATTCCCCATACAAATTTTTCACTTCAAAAGACTGTCCTTCTAAGTCAGCAATGGGGACAATACCCAAAGAAGTGACTAATCGAGTATTCCCACGCAAAGAAGGATTAAATGCCGAAAAATATGGAGCTCTACGTAAGGCTTCCTCCCCATTCATAATACCGGGTTCGCTACCCCCTCCTTCTAACATCAAATCAAAAATCTCAAACAATTGACTTTTAGAAGGTTTTTCATAAAACACCAAGGAGTTATTACTCTGAGCCCGTTGTGGGTTGTACTCGAAATGATTCTTCTTGGCTAAGGCAAATTCCCGCCATGATGGATGATTGGACGGCAATAAAGCCAATTCTGCTGACCGCCGAGACGATAAAATGGACCCCAACCAGTTCATCACATCCAAGATATCAATAACCGTTAACAATCGGCCCGCTGCGTGATTCAATACCGCACAAATCCCAACAATCGCCTTGGAAAGCTGCTCATCACCGCTGCTGATCCAACCATAACCCCGTAACCGGTCTCCAGCAGGTCGAATTTGCGATAAATCGATGACTAACTTCTTAGCTGGGTACTTCCCCGCAATTAGTTTGCCAACAGCTTTCGACCATGCCTTTGCACTATCCCCAATTTGCAAAATCCATGTTTTGGAGTCCGACAACCAAGTCTCCGTATTCCATTCAGAGCCCCCCTTAATCTTACGATCCGAACGAATCACTTCAATTTCCGGAATTTGCCGCGTAAACCCGTTGAGCACCCCCATTACAGGGGTAAAGCCAACCCCTACACCTTGTAACAAGAGCCACAAAGCGTCCACCACGTCAAAAACCGTTTTAATTCTTAAACCAGCGCAGTTAAAAGAGCACGACTCACGAGTTCGTGACAACTCTGTCCCACCCAACCACAGCGTCCGCCCTGCTAAATAACCCTTCCGATCCAACATCAACGCTTTGAGTTCATCCAACTCTTCACGTTCGACACCATTCAAATCCTTACCTTTGGCCCTTTCCCACAACCACCGCTGATGCCGAATGACTCGATCAATTGTCTGTTCCCAAGTTTCAAACTCGGTACCCGCTACATCCAAAGGTCTGCTGTAACTGCGACGGTAAACAACTTGGGCGCGGGTAGACCACGCTGTGGGTTCAAGCTGAGGCATCAGACAATTCCTCTTGTAAAGAATAGTTATTAAGCAGTCGTTGGGCAACCGAAAGAGCTTCATTTAAGACTTGAGCAATGCCAGTAATACTGTACTGGCAAATCAAATACAACAAAGAGTATTCTTCATCGCTCAAATCTAAAACCCCACAAAACTCTTGAACGCGGTATGGATCGGGAAGTTGTTTTCCGTCCTTCTGAAGATGTACAGTAAAAACCTTCCAATCCGGAGGGAACTGAGAGACGTGCTCCAAATAATGATACATCTTTAACAAATCAGCCCGTCCGTTTTTGCGTTTATACCTCGCTAAATACTTCACCGCGTTACCCAAGAAGAAATCCAATTCCATCGTTAAGATGAAATCGCCCACATACCAACCATTGTAATACTCTGGGCTGAGCGGTTTCATTAACGGTCCCCGTTAGAGCCAAAGCCACCTATTCTGTCTACCAACCGATCAAAAACTTCCACCGGGTTCCACTCCACCCGTAAGACGGGCATAAGAATCGCTTGACACACAAAATCACCCCGTTTGATCACAATATCTTCCAATCCAGTATTCCAACAACTGACAAAAACTTCCAAATGATAATCCGAGTCGATAATGCCCACCAAATTACCTAACACCAACCCCTTTTTATGCCCCAACCCACTTTTAGGAAGAAGCACCCACATCCGATATGGATCATTTAGATCAATAGCCAACCCCGTAGGGATCAAAACCCGGCTATTGGACGGGGTACGATCAAACCCTGACAAATCCGGAGGAGAAGAGCCCACCCGAGGAAGGGTTACCGGCTCTTTGACACACGCCCGAATATCCATGCCAGCCGACTCTGCGGTCGCGTATGCAGGTAATCCGTATTCATCGAAAAACTCTTTATTCAGAAGCTTAACATTGACTGGTGTAGTCACTTTTGACCTCCATCGTATTTGACAGCATACTTATGGCTAATCATGTAATCAGATAGCCAACCAAGTTCCGACGATATGAGCAAGTCAAACAAATACCTGCCATATTTATCCGGTTTTATAGTATAAATCTTATAAGTTTTACCCTCAAGTAATTCCTGCAGAATGGCTTTGATCCCTTTACCCTCAGGAGTGCTTATTTCCGGGGTATCCACGCCCATCAACCGAAGACGTTGCCGACAGCCGATATGAAATCCCATATCGATCTCAACGTCAAGGGTATCGCCGTCAACAACGCGAACCACATTGGCCTTGTAATAGAATTTTTTGGGATTTTCCTCAAACTCACCTGAAACTGTGAGCACTTCCTTCATATTGACTTTGTTCACTTTCCAAAATCCTCCGATTCCACCGATGGACCCACCTTTGTTGTTCTTCAGTTAAAGGGGGACTAGGTAATGGGTACAACCGACCACAACGACACACCACAGCCAAAAACGAGAAGCGTTTACGTCCCGTGGGGCCTACCCGATACACTTGGGAAGACGTACCTTGTCCACAAACACAATCACTCACTCACCACCTCGACACACTCTTCCTTGCGAACGACTGTGTAAATCCCGTTAAACGTACCTGTGTCCAAATTGCGATGGTCAATCAAAAAGATTTGACGGTGAGTAGATATAGCACGGTCTTTGAGTACGCTAATCAAATCTGTAATCCCTTGCACGCTCAAAAACTGCGACGGTTCGTCATGGACTTCCAATCCAGGCGTCAAACCAAAGCAAGCCAGAATCAAATCCGACATCCCCAACGCCCCAGCCAAGCGCAGACGTTGAGTTTCTCCACCACTCCATGAAGACCACGGTACAGCAGACTCTAAAGACGGGCATTTAATCGTTACAGCAAAGCCTTTCCGTGCTTTACCCGTTTTAGTCGTAGATTCCACTGAAAATTCCACTTTCCAATGGTGCAAACCAAACTGATAAAGGTAATTATTGACTTCCAATTCGAGTTGAGTTAAGATATCAGAGATCAACATCAATTTTACTTCGGAGAATCCCTTAATCCAGTACTGCGTGCTGGTTAATTGCGTGTCCAACCCCGTAAGTTGACCTTTAACTTGAACAATCCGCGACTTTAACTTCCTTTTATCGTCTTCAATCTTCCTTTTTTGCTCCACGAACGGGTTGGTACGCGCTTCCAAGTTGGCAATTCTAAATTCTTTGCGTTTTTTCTCTTCCAAAAGCTGGGAAACCCGGATTTTGACTTCACCCAGATGCCGATTGGCGTCATTATAGCCACTCACGAAGTTCATCCGGGCGTTTTTGATCTCCCCAACCTCCGAACCTACCACTTTCAACTGTTGATCGACCTCTAATCGACTGTTTTTGGCTACTGACAAGCCTCCAGTCAACACATCAATCCGCTTTTGATACTTATTTTCTTCCGTTTCCAGGTGTTCGTGGGCAATTTTCTGCTTGCACATGGAACACTCTGGCCCCAATTGACGTAATCTGGCAATTTCCTTCTGCAACATCCCAATTTCAGTGCTCTTAGCCGTTGCATTACGCTCAATTTGTAAGATTTTAGCGTAAATTCCTTCATATTCCGCTTCAGCTTCCGCTAAAAGACTTTCTATTTCAATGACACAACGCTTCGTTTCCGCCTCTTTTTCCTGCCAGAACTTACCTTTTGCTCTCAAATCGAGCAACTTTGCATCATCTTCAGCAAAAGATTCGATAATTCCAGCAATTTCATCACTACGAACTGCTTCCCATTCCGCTATTTTATCTTCCAAATCCAACTCATTAAGCGCCAAAAGCTGACCTTTTAGCCCTGCAATCACTTCAGACTTCTCGGACATCTCCTTTTGCAGTACATCCGACCGTTGTTTGGCCCGTTTGGATGCTTCTTCCCACACTTCAAGTGGCAATACGCTTTCCAACACCTCGGATTTTTCCGCCGGGCGCAGATCAAAAAAGGTATCCGTGAGTTGGGAAAAGATAATACTATTGCAGAATGCGGAATAATCCAATCCAATCCGCCGTTCTAACTCTTCCTGAGTGGTATTGACTACTGGACCTTGATTGATCGAGATCGTTAACGTGTTTGGATGTTGATAACGCTGCACTCGATAGTGAACATCCCGAGAACGAAAGCTAAAATCTACCCAAGCTGAAGAAACTCCCCAATTAACAACGTCTCCAGCCTTTACCCCACGTGGTGTTTTCCCGTACAAACACCAACAAATGGCATCACAGAACAAAGTAGACTTGCCACACGCATTGGCTTCAAGCTCTTTTTCGACCTCATTCCGCCCCGTGACAAAATACAAGCCAGGTTCGGTTGGGTATTGAAAGGTATGTGTTGCAGTAAAACATTTAAAACCATTCAGAGTAATCGATTGTGGAACCATTTAACTCACCAGAAGTGTTTTGGGCATTTGGCATTGGGAACAAGTACCTTAGCTTTTACCGCACAACCACATACCCCACACTGCGCCACGTCCATTTTAAATAGTAAGAATTTTGCTGATTTCAAATGCTCGCACGGAGCCAAACACACCTCCAAGCGCTTTTCCGCAATCTTTGACCACGATTCTCCACCTTCCAATTGAATCCGTTTTTGGGTAGTTACCGGATTCAACCCATTCTGCATCGAATACTCTTCGTCTGCCGAATGACCATAACGAGCAAAATCTAAAATTTTGAGTTTCATTATAATAACCGTTCCGTTAACTGTTGACACAGATGACGCACGTCATTGGGAGTGAGTTCACCAGGATCTTTCACGTGCTTCGGGCAAAGCCACTCGCCCAACGATTCGCTAGGGAGCCACGATAACTGATCCAATAAATCCCGTTGATCAATTTCTTCCCCCCGATCAAACATGGGGACGATCTTGGTGAATACATTAGACAACTCCCCCAAATAGCCTAACTGCGTTAATGTGGCTTTCTTGTTAAACAAACACGTCGCACGCACCCCAACCGGCGCTCCATAAAAATCAACCTTGATCGCATCAAAAGGTCCTTCTACCACCAGCAATACGGAACCGCCCCGCTGTAAATCATCGGAGTTGAACACGCACTGTTTGATGTTCACCAAAGCCCCTTGGAAGTCGCTGAGCGTCAAGTACCGCAATTCAGCCCCCGGATACACGCTACGCGCAGTCCAGTTCACCAAGCGCCCGTTGATCGTGTTGGGAATAATCACACGATCTTTATAAGTCCCTTGAATCGTTGCCCGTAGTTGATAACGCTGGGCAACCCGGTACACACTGCTGAGCGGAAAGCCTCGATCCTCTACCAAATAATCCACGAAACGTTGACACCAGTACATTCCATCAAACAAGCGGAACTCTGGTGGGTACTCTAACGGAGTTGGAGGAGTGCTCGGTAGTTCATCAAAAGTCAGCCCATCAAATTTAGCAGCATCTACCCATATGGGCTGTTGCCCCAACACTTCACATGCTTTAGAATAATTACACGACAACAAGATCATAATCAACCGATGGAGCGACCGACCTCGATGAGACTTTCGGTTGCGCCAACAACTAAACCACAAACGTTCTGGGTCGATTCCCAAATGAAAACTGGGGTCAGGGCTACTCGTTTGGGCACAAAAAGGGCAGTTGATATTGATTTCACCTTTTTTGACGTTGACCCCATGAGTAATATACGGAATTTTGTTCACTTCCAAGAAATGAATGACATCCAGTGCCATTTTAGTGTGGCCTCTTCATTGCCATAATCACCCAACGCAATAGCCCAGAACGAATATAACCAGGAAATGCTTCATCAATCAGTGCGGGAACCGTTTTATGTTGACGAGCTAAAGCCTGCAAGGACAACGGAACATTGCGCTCTTCCAAAAAGCTAACCAACAAATCTCCAAACAAAAAGAACCAAGGCTGCACGTCCATCCGTGGTACGGGGTTACCCAATACTTTTTCCAACCACTCCAATAAAAACGTGAGGGCATTGCGTACTTCCGTCAATGCATCCCGTTTGAGTACGGTCAACGGAGGGACGGTGACTACTTTAACTTGTAGCGGTTGTACAAACGCCCGATACGCTAGTTGGATGGTAATGGGAATGTCTTTGCTGGGTTTAGCTGCAAGAAGCGTACTGGCCAACGTAACAACTTCTTGCAGCTCTTCATATGATAACCCCCGCAAGCTGCGTTTGATTTCATCGTGTGTCATTATCAGAAATCCATGGGGAAACCCAAGTATACCTTATATAATAGCATTGACTTTGGTTGTCATACAACCTCCTTTATCGGGGATTATGATGGTTAGCTCTTGCAAGCTATTGTTGTCAACACCATTCTAAATAATCGGAATGGGCCACCGGTCGATGTTGATCTTCTGCCCAAGCCAATACTTCGCCTTCATCGAACCGAACAGGGGGATTCTTACCCCCAGTCAGGTGTTGGCGGGGCAGTCCCAGTTTTTTAGACCAGTGGTAGATCGTCATGTTGGTCACGTCAAACAGCCTGCATACCTGTTTGGTCGTAAGCAACACCCCATTCGCCCGGTCTTTATAGCTCTTTTGAACGGCCAGTGCCGTCATCGCCACCTTAAATCGGGTTCCGGGTTTGCCTACCTTCCGCACGACTGCCTGGAAGTTCGGCATTTCTTCCGGTGTCAATAAGGCGGGGATCGCGGGGTGGGGCGTTGGAGCGGGGCGGCCTTCAGCCACCCGAAGTAAATCAGTTACTTTGCGTCTGATCATGATTAAAAGTTCCTGCGAATTAAGGGAGTCCTACCAGTTTGTGAATTTGCAGCGACAGCCGATAGCCGTGTTGCAAGCACACGCGGACAGCGGTTTGGGTATTTTTGTGATTCTGTTCCTCGTCTTGTACATCCCACGGCGAAATAAAGATATGGTCTTTGCCGACCGTAGGCCGGGCCAGTCGTAAAGCCTGCCCTGAAATCGGGCTGCGATTGGGCAGTCCGTCTAACGGGTCCACTCCGTTTTCTTCCACGACGTATTTATAGTCGGTGACCTGATCGGTAAAGACCTTCCCCGTCTTCGGACTGCATACCACGATAGTCCCTCTCGGCAAAGGATTTCCAATTCCCACCGATCCACTGGTTTCTACCTGACAGTGAAATCCGTTTTGAGTGAGAGCATGGAGTAGCGGCACCGCAGCCGTCTGGCGAAATGGCTCTCCACCGGTCAGCACGATAGAATCTACTCCGATTGTCATGCACTTCCCAACAACTTCTTCAACCGAAAGAAGTTCCCTATGGGATGTATAATCTGTATCACACCAAAGACACTTTAATGTGCATCCGGCCAATCGGATAAAAGTACAAATCTTCCCACCCCAAGGCCCTTCTCCTTGAATCGTTTTAAAGATCTCTATCACTTCAAGATTATGTGAGTGAATAATTTTTTCAGGCTTTTGTTGGTTCATAAGTGGCTCCACTGGATTCGGTTTCCAGTAAGGTGCAGCTACAGCACGTGACTCGATCCGTTATCCCAGATAGCCACTGATTTATTTTACAAAAAAAGAATTTACTGAGTTCTTCTGAAGTCGGCACGAACGGTACGATGACTAACGAATTGAAGAATTCTAATTCGGATTTCACCGTATAGAATCCATTCCAATCGTGAAGATCATCGAGTCCCAATCCATAGTGCTGAAACCAGTCCAGCAACAACGGGTCGTCGATGTCCATGAAGAATCTGTGGTCGAAAGAGTCATCCAAGATCTTTTTGAATGGTTTTAATGCAGTGAAGTCAAAGATCATCCCGTTTTCCCAGCGTGAAGCCTCAAGCGTGAATCGGAGTTTGCCGCTGTGCCCATGTAAATGACGACACGGATATGGGGGAACTTGTTGATTCCAGAGGCGGTGGCCATATACGAAGGAAAAGTCTTTGTGGATGGTGGTCATGGAGTCGGTTCCGGTTTTGTGGTCATGGGGAAGTATACGGTTTATAAAGTGGTTTGTCAAGTGAGGCGTTGAAAAAAGTGCTGGTAAAAATGGAAGGAGGTGGGAGTGGGCCACAAGCCACGGGCCACGGTCCGCTACAGGCCACAGGCCACTGGGTAAGTTATTGATATTAAAGAAATTATATGGTTTATAAAGTGGTGTTTTTGGAAGGCGTTGAAGTGAGATGTTGGGAGGGGAGGTGTGAGTATTAACTGTAGTAAGTGTTAGCGAGTGACGTAAATAGTCACCTACCCCGTCGCATATATGTGACACTCCATGATAAGTCATTAAAAATAAGCAAAATAAATTACGTCACATTTTGACAATCTTTGCGAAGCATCAAACGTGCCAAGTGGTATCATGCTTATAGTTAAACGTCATAATGACAAGGTAAAGGGGTTTTTACTAAAGTCTTAGCTTGCCATGCCAAGCCATGAAAAAAATTTAAAAAATTATTTTGCTTAAAGTTCAGCAACTTAGCGGTATATGGTGTCATGGCTTGGCATGGCTTGGCATGGCACTAGCATCATATCAAGCGCCAAGGCAGGCAACGCGGAACAGACAAGGAAACGGTCAAGGCGGTTCCGCAAGGGGGTCAAAGTGAAGATTATACTTGTGTGCATTGTGGTTGGATGCTGGCTCGGCGGCTACGCCGCCAGTTCTATCAAGTCGGCGGCTAGTTCACTCGCCGCCGACCGGGTCGCCCTGATAGAACGGGTGACTCGCTAGGGGGCAACCCCCTAGACCGCGCTAAACGGGGGCGCGGTATAAAAGAAAATTCCCCTACGTTCACCCCTGAAATGGGATGTAACGGGCTGCCTAATTCCCATAGGGATATTTTGGGTAAACGGCAATAATATACCGCGTGGAGTATCGCGGTATATGCTTACGGTTAAGCATATACCGCGCAATTTCGCGCAAAAAGCAACTTGGAGACGCAACCATGTCACAAAAAATCAACTCGGCTGTAACCCTGACTATCGCCCTGAATCTCCTCCGTGAGATTATCGCCCGCGTCAACCCCTCCCAGGGGGTTTACTGGGAGGGGGAGTTTAGGAAAGCCCACGACAAAGGGATTATAGATGGTCATGAAGTGAGTAACCCTCTGGCGTTTTTTTTAGTACCCCTGTTGGGAAAAGCAGGGAGAAAACTTACGGACGCGCAAAAGCGCGCGTTTCCTGACGAGACCCCCCACAGTTTCCCGTTGGTTCAATTTGAATACACTGTAAGGCGTGGTTGGACTGGTAAGACCGCGCATGAAAGTTTGCGTGCACTTTCCAAAGAATCGCCGTCCACAATCGCGGACGGGATTTATGGTAGCCATGCTCGCAGTGACTCCCCCACATGGGGGAGTGTTGCGGCGCGGGAGTTGGGGAATAGCTTAGGGGCGCTCGACGCCCCTAAGCACGTCAAGGCAGTCGCCGCGATGGAAGTAAGGGCACTTGACGGGGACAAAATGTCCAACAGTGACAGGATGTCGCGAATGAACGATATGGACGCCCTGTTCGCCCGGTACGGCGTCAAGCCGGAACAGGATGTTCCGGCAACCGCCCCGGCAACCGCCCCGGCAACCGCGCCAGCCACCACTACTAAACGGACGGTAGTGGCCAAGTGAGTTCAATGGTCACCTTGCTATAACTGGCAAGGTGACCTTAACATGCTGCTTATCGTTAAGCATCATGTTAAGGTCAATCATGACCTTGAGGTTCCCCACACCTTTTAATCGGGATTGATTGGAGTAACAGAACATGAACATGCAAGCTAATCTATTTATGGTCATTACCCAGCTTTATGTAAAGGAATGCGGGAGATTTATAGAGAAGGGAACTCCGGTAAAAAACTTTTTTTGGAACAGGAACAAGGCCGCCGCTTTCGCACAGAATGAGTGTTATTTTGACAATAACAGACAAGTCATAGCCCGGATTTACCGGGTTTAGCTTGGCGGGTAGCCCCTCGGTTGAGGGGCTACACTAAAAGAGTTTACAATTAAACTCTTTTAGTGTAGTAGGGTAAGCTGACTACCCTTTTTAGTCAGCATATTGAGGGTAAGATCATGTAACCCTAATAAGGCGGTACGGGGGTACCGCTAAAGCGCCAAGGCGCTCCCCCTCTGACCCTAGACGAGACTCTAGGGGTCTAAGCGTGGACTGACTCTGACCACGCCTAATGGCCGATTGTCCCGGCTTATAAAATAGGATAAGCCCCTAGCTCTAGGGGTTAAATTGAGCCTATGGGGTAGGATACCCCATAGGACAAGCATGTTGCTTATACGTAAGCAACATGCTTGTCTGTCAGGGATGTAGTGTAAGCAACGCTTAACGTTATGGTAAGCGTTGCTTACACTGCACCCCGTCGCATGGATGTGACGTGCAGCTTTTGAACTCGGTCCTCAACCCTCGCTCTCGTTGAGAACGAGATCCAGATCAAGGAGCAGATCCAAGAAAAAGGAAAAGAAAAGATCCGAGATTCAAGAACCAAGACCCCAGAGCCAGGAGCAAGAATCAGGACCAAGAAGTAGGCACAGATGCAGAAGTTCTTGGCTCTAGTCTTTGGATATTCTTCATTTTCCAGAGCCAGAACTAGACCCCGACCCAGAACGTGGGCGCAGCCAATGAATTCGGATCTTACAGATCCAAGACATTGATACCTTACAATCTGGACTCTGCCAAATGGAGAGTTTGGGCCTCTGATATAGCAGAACCACCCCGTCTTCAAAAGAATACTATGGTCTCTGTTTACCACGTTCTTGTCAACAGAGACCATTATGTAATATGTAATATGTAATATTACGTAATGAATTCTTTCGATGGGGCTTGACACGCCATAATATAAATGGTATAATAACGCCATCGGCGGACGGGTACTAGCGGGTCGTGGCGATGCAGGCAAGAATCAATTTCCCAGGTCACATGTTCTCATGTGACCCCCACGGCCTGGGAAGCGATTTAAGGGGTGTCACATTGCGTCGTGGCGGCATGGGTAGCACCCAGGGCCATTGCGTGGCTTGTAGGCCCTCCCAGGGCCATTGTGAGACGATTTGGGAAGCGACCGACCGGTAAGCTCCTGGCAATCCACTTGGAGAAAGCAAAGATGAAGACCGTTAAAGCCATCCGTTGGATCTCGTTTGACAAGAATATTGTAGTCCGGGAAGATGATGACTTCCTGGACCCCGAACAGTTAAAGATCCTAGTTGAAATCTTTAACTTACCAATCAAGACGGCCCGGAATGCGGGGCGTGAAGAATGAGCCCGTGGGAGGCTCACTGCACCGGCTGGATTCGGGCCTCCAAACACCGAGGCCGTGGTACCTTACAATCTCGTATCTGCGAAATGGTGTTCTTTGGGGTGGCAGAACAAGAATCGACGGGCCGGTCGCGTATAAACTCTCGTAATTACGTAATATGTCATTACGAGAATCGGCTGTGTCACAAGAATATCACAAGCTAAGAACAAGGGAATTAACGTGAAGAACTGTCAATCTACCAAATCATATTCTTCCGTTTCGACTCTGCTAAAAGGGCAAATCGTCGGGGCCACAGAAAATAACCGGCAAACTCTTCACAAGAATTCAGTGCTCAAAATAGTACACTCTGATTTCCCATACAAATCTTCCAAAGATGAGAAACTGTCACATTCCTGGCCTTTGTCTGAATGTTACAGTCTTGAACAATCAACCACTTACGTCTCGAACTTTGTCTCGATTCGGGATGTGACACTGATGCAAGAAAGTATACAGAGCGTCGCCAACATTCTTCCCATGCCGCTTGACAGCCGCATGAAATTGTGCTATAATGGCTTCGTTCGCCGGACGGGTGACCGCTCGCCCGCCCACCACCGGACAGGCATTCGATTTTTGAATGCTTTTGTCTGAAAACTAAGACCCCGACGGGGTCACACTTGGAGATGCAAGAATGAACGTGATGCAGAAGTTGCTGGGTTCGGATCTGATCGGCTGCGGGACCTTCATCCCGGTCGATTGGTGCTGAGGAACGCACCAAAAGGGAGCGTGGCTTGTAGCCGCTTACAGGCGGCTTCCCAGACGATTTATCCAGGGGGGCTACCCATGTGGCACCCCCTGGATTTGCGTGGCTTGTAGCCGCTTACAGGCAGCTTCCCAGACGATTTAAACCGGGCCAGCGAATGCTCCTGGCTCGTTCCATCCGAAACTTGGAGAAACCGAAGATGAAAGTGTACTTGTACGTGGAAGGGGAAGAAGTGGGTGTGGTCGAGAAACCCGCTCTGAAAGAAGGACACACGTTCATGGTGACTCTTCATAATTACGTGGAGACGTATCAAGTTCAGATCGTAAACAAGAGTTCTGCTATGGATCAAACTCTCCGGTGGGGTGATCTGGCGGGAAGAATCTACCAAAACGATCTTGTAATAACGTAATACAATTACGTAATACAAGAGTTTCCGTTTCGATCTTCCATTTCGATCTTCCATTTCGATCTTCCATTTCGATCTTCCACTTTCCAAAACCAAAATCAAGATCAACCCACCCATACCTCTCCCTCAAAAAGATCAACCACAAAATACCTTATGAAAAAATCATGAAAAATTAAAGAATTTAGTGTTTGTTCTGCAAAACGGGGGTAAAATGGTGGCGCAAGCCACCATAAACCCATGACACACTAAGAACACTTGGAGAACACTGATGGAAAGAATTTATCAGCAAAAATACCTTCAATGGGTATGCAACCAGCATCCCATTGGTAAGGATGAGTACCGAAAAGGTGTGTGTGGGAGGGCGGTGGAAGCATGCTTGGAAACCTTGGACATGACCCAAGAGTTTTATGGGTGGAAGCTACAAGAGCTGGAAACATGGAAGAAAAACCGGGTAAACTGGTGCAAAACTTGAAAATTCTTTGAATGTGCTGTACAATAAAATCCGATGCCGGAACCATAGCGTTCCGGGTGGGTAAGAACTTGGAGATGCTGATTATGAAGATGATGAACGTGAAGGTGCTGAATGGGGATATGGCCAAGCTGGAAAACTGGTTCGAGAAAATCAGTCGGTTTGGATTCCATGAGATCCACGACGCCGACGGGCTGTTCTGGCTGTTCGCTACGACGCCGGAACCACGGAAGGTGATCGACGGGGTGGTATTTCCAGGAGAGAAATCGGTTTGGGAGAGCGGGTACGAAGATGAAGGTGGCCGACATTCGTTCCCGATGGTGGAAAACGGTCATCAGATGATGGTGGCATTGGGTGGGATCTGGGACGGATCAAAATGGCATCGAGAGCTGGTCGGGGATAAGATCAAGCGTTTGATGGCTGAGTGCTTGAGGAGTCGGCTGGAAGAGCGGTATGGATGCTCGTATGGTGAGGCTTTGATGCGGGAAGAAGCGTCATGGAAGAGTCATGTGAAATACGGTTGCGATAAAGGTCACCACTATGCTCGATTCGGGAAGATATCGCTGACGTGCTGCAACATGACGACCCATACCATCCCGATCTGGGTGGAAGGGAGCTGCGGGGTCAAGCGCAGTTCTGACGGGGATATGACGGGTGGAGGGGGATTGAGCGGGAGCATAAAGATCGGGATTGGAATGCACGTTTCGTATCCGCCATGCGGGAAGGAGTCGGAAGAGCTGGTGCAGATCAATGCGCTATACATGGAAGGGTTAATGAGTAGCAAGAACTACTACGAACTGGTGAGAAGATGTTTAGGAGTGGATGCGACGGATAAGGAGATCGATCTGGCATTCACGGGTGGGAAGCGGAAGATGGGGATTCGCCGGGAAACGGAATGGAAGCCGGAAGATCTGCTGGGAGAAGATGGCGAGCGAGATGCCAAACGGGTCGGGGAGCTGAAGATCGGCAGTGGGATGCACGGGCCGGATGCCGGTAAGAAAATCGGTGCGGTGGGGTATGAAGGTCGGCTGCGGTCGAAGCAGTCGAAGATACGGTCGAATGTGGATGGGAAACTGAAAGGCATCCGGGTCAATGGAATGAGAACGGGAGTGGCAGATGACTGGTCGGCGGATGGCTGGTTCCAAGTCTGGGTGGATGGGAACCCGCTGGAGAAGGCGCAGTCAGTGAAAGATGTGATTGGAGTTCTGGTGGCGGAGGGGGAAATTCCCGACTGGAAGAGCTGCGGGAATGACATGGTGGAGATGTTGCTGGAAGAGTTCGGTGGGCTTTGCCAGAGTCGAGGGGCCAATGAATACGAGATCAACCGGCTGAAAGCATTGGTCATGGAACCACCAACCAGTCCCAAGACGGTGCTGCTGACATTGGCACTGGCCATGAATGTTAGAAATCAGAGCCGGTCGCTACTGCGGAAAGCCGGGGTAAAGAAACTGCCCAAAGAACTCCGGGTGGATCTGGTTGGGGGAAATGGCCGAGTGGACATCGGCTTGTGGAAGAAAACGGAGTTCAAAGAAGCGAAAAAGCCCCAGACGTTGATGGGTGAGGCGCTGTGGGGGGCGATTGTGGCCCAGGTAAATGCCGGGGAAGAGCCGCTGGTGGCGGTACCGGAGACGACCGCTTCGCGGGCGAAAGCAGCGGTGGCGGAAGATGCGGCTGACCGGGCGAAGTGGTTGGAAGACATGAAGTCAAATGAGGTATGGGTGAAGTTGGGCCGGTAAGAAAAGCCGGGGTGAGGAAACTCACCCCGAAACAGAATCCAAAACTTGGAGAGTGAGACGATGAACGTGAAACAACTGAGAGAAATGTACCAAGAAGTCAATGAAAGACTCAATAAAAAATACCGGTATTTCTGCGTCCGAAAAGATGGCCGTATCGTCGCATACGACATCGAAACCGGACAGTATCGCGGATGTTTACCCACAGAATTTAGCAAAGTCAGACAATTTGACTGCCTGGCTCAACCTGGCGAGATGAAAACGTCTGAAGTCATCAACTACCGCGACGAGCTAGGAGTTTGAAATGAAGATGAAAGTCGCGTATCCCAATCCCGAGAACATGGAAATGTTCTTGAAACTCCGATTCTTGCCTGAGCATTGGAAACAGCTCTGGTCGTACTATGACGGCGGGCAGCACGGAAACACAACTCTGGCCCAGAATCAGTGCCATTGGGTACTGATCATCGGGCGATTCCAGCACAGATGTTTCATGGATGACTACGGCAACATGTTCTACGCAAAATAACTCAATCACTTGGAGAGCAAGACCATGTTAAATCCTTTCGATCATACCATTCCGATGAATACCCGCATGGTGGTTGTATTCGAGATCAGTGGAACGCTGCGAGATGCTATCGAGAAACACTGGTTTGAAGAGCACACGATTCTGGTCCATCGGCCCATCGGAGAGCTGGTGGAGTACCGGCTGAACCAAAAAGACGGTTGGGTCATCGGGCGTAAGGCGGATAAAGCATACCTCACGTTTGGGGGTACGGCATTCCAGTTCGAGTCTGGGACGCTGACCCACTGGGTCGAAGAAGAACAAGGCGTGCCGTATGTGAGTACGGTGGAGCCGGGACCAGAAGCTGAGGAGTATGACAAGTACCCCGGATTCTTGTCGGAGGATGTGAAAGTGGTTAGCTGTATGCTGATCAAAGACTGATTGGAGATCGAAATGAGTACGTTAACCTGCCGTGACCATGGTTTCCGCATGGCGCTGAAAAACTCGCAAGAGCTAAAGCATCAACGCGCAGTAGCCAGGAAAGACTTTTTCGAGACGCTGCCGGGAACATTCGATCTTCACCCGCTGAGTGATCCATTCGTCGAACGCCACTTCTTAGCATGGCTGGAAGCCAATCGGTTTGAAGACGAGCGGGACGAGATCGTACTGGCGGTCAGCAACTTGCTGGCTGAAGAGCCGGATTTGGTTCGGGACCATTCTTGGCCAGAGATCATCCGCATAGCTGGTTGCTCGTAAGAACTTACCATCCCGTTGCGGTCTGATTCTTTCGGGCCGCAACGGGATTTTTCGGATGAGGCCCAGAGCAAGAGCTGAAAATTGATTGTCTGATATTGTGAAGAATTGTTTGCAAGCTCTTTAAATCGGGGTTATACTGTGCATAGCGCAGCGTATAACTGCATGACAACTTGGAGAATGAAAATGGCAAAGAGTAGCAATGAATTAGCAGAAAAGTACGGCGAGAGCTTCGTCAGGCTGGACGTTACCAACCAAGAATGCAATGCACTTTGGTTTTTGATCCATCTCCAGTATCATGTACTGGTGAAAGAAAAAGGATCAAGGGGGTGTCCATAGTCAAGAAGTGGTCGCGTGCGAAATCAGCATACGCATATTGCACCTACAATAGCGATGAAACGGCAAAGTTATCATTCTCAGTGGAAAACATCTTACGGAAGATGGCTCATGACCCCATGGAACTAATGATGGGAATCTTTCACACAGTAGCCCACGAGTTAGGGCATCACCTGTCCGTGCAAAGATATGGTCGGGAAGGGAATGGCCACGGCTGTCATTGGAAGAGCACTATGGAAGAAGTATTCGGGGTTACCGCAGCTAGAGTTCACACATCCGAACACAACCAAAAGCCGCCCAAGATCAAGTTTCAAGATAAAAGGATTTGGGACATGTGGGATTTGTACCAGACCTGGCGGCTGGAAGGTCCCGACTGGAAAGATCCGCTAGTCACCAAGATCATTGATGGCAACTACTGAGGAGTATCCCATGACTGAAAAATCTGCCGACTACGAAATACTTGGTAAGGTCAAGAACGAGAGGGCTTTAATCATCACCCCAGCCGGGAGGCGGTTGATGCCCGAACAAGTCCAAGCATTCTTCCCACCAGACATTGATGGGTACTTGTATTTGGTGGATCGGGAAGATGGAAAGGTGGAAGTATGGAAACATATATATGCCGACGACCACCCATGGAAAGATCGAAGAGACTCCAATCATTTCGTGGAGGTGATTGAAGCTCAAGCGGCTAAGAACATGGAAGTTGCACTCTTGCGCTGGAACATGCAAGGGGCGGCGGAAGACGCCAAAGCGGAAGACATCAAGGCGACCAAGCTGCAACAATTCCAAATGTGGGTAGATGCACTACCAGAAAAATTGTACGGATTCAAACGGGAAGGAGAAGATTTAGTGGACGTATGGGGAAATACAGTATTCCATCTACGTACCCCCACCTTGGCATTCAAAACCCCGGAAGAAATCGAATCCGCTATCCTGAACCTGATAGCGGATGGATTCGAGATCGAGTAGTTTAACAATGTAATAAGTCTTCCAAAAACTACTTGCAATACCTTCCATTCGGTTTTATAATTTGCATAGCGCACGCGATTATACGCGCTATGCAAATTAACTCACTTGGAGAACGATCATGTTAAAAACATCGTGGTTACCAGCCAAGGCCCCAAATGAACTTGAGATTCTGGTGGACGGACAAGAATCTAAGAACGCGGCCATGGGAAATGCTCTATGGGAACTGTACTGGCAGCTTCAAGAAGTACTCACCGGAGAACACGTTGGGCTGTGTTTGGATCCGCAAGATCAAGATGATTACTTCGGCGAGCGGTACTTGAAGGGGCCATGGTGCATTTTCAAGAACAACAGCCAGAGCAAGGATGGCTTCACCAAGGCTGCGTTCACCTCCGACATTGAGGCATTGCAGTGCTTGCTTCCCATGTTTGGCAAGTTAGATGTCCTGGTTTACCAGAAGTATGGAGACTGGTTGGGGGACGCCGTTCTGGTGCTTGACCCCGCCATCACCATGAAAACTTGCAAGATTTAGTTGCAATCGGTAGTTTGATACTTTATAATTTGCATAGCGCAACGCATGGGGCGTTGCGCGGGCAAGAACTCAAACTTGGAGAGTCAAAAACATGACTAACAACGAAATCATCCATGCTTTTATGTTCCACATACGGAGAAGAAATAGGAATGCTTGTGTTTGAAAAGCTCATACAAGCCTACGGAAAGGATGTAAGCAAGGTATTCGACGCCGTAAGCGAAGCGCTGGGAGATGCCGATATTGAAGATGTACAGCTCGCAACCCAAAACCAGCTACCCGGACTTATAGCCAAAGGCTACAAAGTCGTGGGTACATTTTGCCCCAACCGTCAGAAAATGCACTAACTTGGAGATAATGCAATGCAGGATGCCAATCCCGATCTGGCGATCACGCTGACGGTCGTTTTTAACTAAAACCGACCCACCCCGCCGCAAGAGCGGGGTGTTGTCCAGATGGTTTTCCCGTCGAGAATCATCCGGTACAACATCCCAAAACACTTGGAGAACACAAATGAAGGCCATCATTTACGCCCCCAAAGACGTACTGTTCGATGCCGTTTCCGCTCTGGAAGCTGACAACGGTTATTACAGCAGCCCGTGTGGCTCTCGACGGGTGTACGAGGATGACCCCCGTAAGGAACTCAGCCGGTTCAACGGATTAGAAGTCATCAAGGTGGCTCCGTGGGCCAACAAAGGTGATGCCACCATTAAAGGCGTGCAACTGGGCTTCACTCCCGGCCCGGAAGGCGCCGGGGTGTAGGTCCGTTGTTCTGGAACGTGGATCGCCATTTTCCCGGACCAAGGGTACTTGGTCGTATCGGGCGCTCGTCATTCCGTTCGAGAGCTGATCACCGAGAACATTCGGAAGGCTTGCTACGACTGGCGCTACCTCGAAACCCAGCGGGACGATCTGGCCCCGTGGGAAACCGCTACCCCATAACTTGGAGAATCAACCATGAAAAAGACATGGGCAAGTGCCAAAATCATCAGAACTGCAAACAAGAAACGCACCGATGCGATGAAGTTTCATCCCGACAGTGGAGATTCAAACCCGGAACGGGAAGAGCACACGCTCTACATTTATGAGAGCTGGCTTCGTTGGTTCCAGCAACGCGAACCAGAAGCCAAGTTTCATATCGAGATCAAAGTCGTTTATCGCAATCCATCGGAGATGTAGCATGAAAGTCCTCGCCATCACCCGCCACCCCGCCGCCCAAAATTGGATCGCCAAGCGCATTCAAGGGGCCGAGATCGTCGCCACTACGCACTACCAAGCCGGGCAAGAAGCTGGATTCGATCTGGTAGTCGGTATCTTGCCGATCAACTTGGTCGCCGACTTGAATGAAAAAGGCGTTGCTTTCCAGATGTTGACGATGGACAACATCCCGGAAGACCTCCGGGGGAAAGAGCTAACGGAAGAGCAAATGGATAGCTTAAACGCCAAGCTGGAAGGTTTTGCTGTTACCCGCACCTAACAAACGACCACGCCCCCAAACTCTGGGGGCCTTTACTTGGAGAGTCACATGAAAACCGTAAATCTGTATGGCTGTTTGAATCGCAACAACATCACCCAATCAAAGATCGATGAATGGTTTGAAGAAGCGGTTCATCAGATGACCGATGGAACGTATATCAAAGTCTGGCTAAAGCCATGCGTCAACCCGGCTGACCCCAAGGTATATTACCAGTATACCCCTAGCAGTAAAGAATATTTCGCTGACTTTTGCTAACTTGGAGAGTCCAATGGATGATCTGGAATATGGCGTGGACGTATATGTCCCCGTCCCGCAAGAGTGGTTTACCGCTCAACGGCAGCAAACCCCCACCCCTGACTTTGAACTTGAGCAAGAAATGGCTCAACCACTAGAGGAACCCGCATGAAACTGATTGCCAATATCACCACGACCCCCGAAGACAGCATTCAAATCACCCAAGGACAAGAGTATGAATTTGCCTCCGATGAAGGGGGTGGCGTTATCAGCGAAGAGTTAATGTGGGGAATCAACGACCCATGTCTAGCATTGTTCACCGTCCGCAAGCCGGAGGCTCCCGTTCCCGCGCTGGAACTATGCGATGAACTGTACCGTTCTTATGTGTCATACGCGCTGGAAGATGGGAATGTCCAACAACTCATGGGCACCCGCTTCAAAGTCTTGTGCTGGAATCCCCTTCCCGGTGAGTTCCGCAAGGACCAGATCTATGAAGTGGAGATTATGGATGAATTCGGTTGTGGCACGGACGGCTTTGTATCTCTGGACGGGTACACCGTGGACACCGTGGAAGAAGCACTCAACCATTTCGTACTGGTAGCATAAGAATTAGTTGCAATACCTTTGAAAGTGTTTTATAATATGCCCAGTGCAACGAATGTTACGCTGTACGAATTCAACCACTTGGAGAACTGAAAATGGCCAGCAACTACCTGCAATTCAGCATCGAACTAACAGTTACCCCCGGTAAGGATGGAGAAATTCGGAACATCATTGAGCAGATCGAACTCATAGACAATGCCACGGAAGACGAATTGAACAGTATGGGACTGCACCCAGCTTTCCAATCGGAGTCAGGACAAGAATTCATCAACGTCCTGCGCAATGAATGCGCCCTGAATTTTACCTCCGTCCAATATTCTGATTCCCCCAAGTCACTATACCTTTTTGCCGAAGATAGTGGAAGTCCAGAACAAGCCGCATGTTTTATCAAAATGCTACTCGATGCTAACCTGATCGAGGTGGAAGAGTTCACGGTATTGGAATGGGCGGAGACGTGCAGCAAACCCCGCCCCGGTGAATTCTCTGGTGGAGCGTGCATGATCAGCCGGGAAGGGATTACATGGCGCGAGTGTGCGTGGGCCTGGGCTTCCGACGTGTACCGCTGTCACGATTGACAATTCTAGTGCGATGCAGTTATTATGCTGCATCGCATCAACAACAAGTGATCTGACCATGAACTGTTTTCATATCCTTAAAGTTTGTCACACCAGACAAGGGATTTCATATCAACACGAACCAGAATTGATCCAGGACTCCACCAAGCTAGAGAAAAAAATAGCTGAATGGAAAGAATGGTTTCGGCGCATGAACTACGCCCATGAAATTCATGTCTGGTGGGTTGACTTAAACAAGCAGTCTGCTTGGAAAATCCCTAATGAAATCCTTGAAACAATGTACCCCCAACTGGAGAGCTGTAATGAAGAAACGCACTCGTAACGATGAAGAACGTCGGCTCTGGGTTCTGAACGATGAAGGATTGTACCGTTGGTGGAGATCGAATCGCTGTGGAATCACAACCTTCATCCGGGCAAACCGCATCGAGATCGATAAATTAATAGACGCGCTGCTCGGCTAAGAGCTTTTTTTTTGAGAGTAAATTCCCATTTTGGGAAAAATCAAGCTGTTTTTTACCGCCCCAATTTTTAAAATTCTTTAACCCCCGCCGTCCACTTGGAGAGCTATCACATGGCCAATAAGCCCTTAACCCCACTGACCGATCAGCAGATCAAACTCATCGCCAACAACGTCTTAGCCGCGTGTGCCGACATCAATAAACTCAACAAGACCGGGTACAATTTCTTGTACTTGGCTTCTGGGTTCATCGCCCACTACAACATTGATGGCTTCAAAGATTATTACGAAGATCCGGGGATGCTCCGGGATGACATCTTGCAGCATCAACAGCAGAATCAGTGGACCAACTTCCGGGTGGGAGAGCCGTATGCAGAGTACTACCATAGCAAGCGCGATTGCTACAACGTGATCTGCGAGCGGATTCTGCGAGCGCAATAAACCGTTTCGGTGAGCCGGGCGACCGAGAGTTGAAAATCGGTCGTCTGGTTCAAGCCAAACGCCGAGAAGTCAAAGGCCGCTGACGGATATTGGGGACATGCTCCACCAAATCCAAGCCTCTCCGTAAAAAATCACCACGAACCGTTCTGGCTACTTCAGCCACCACCCGCTGAATATCTACCCAACGGCTTACTCCTTCCCGTTGAATACGGTCGCTGGCAATGGATTCTACCGTTTGCATGGCCGTGCGCAGATTGCCATCGACATACAATCGAGTCCGCCTTCGACTGCCCGCTGGAATCCGAAACATACGTCGGAAGGGTTTGGCTTTGTGCCCCATCAAAATCTCATTGACCATATCAGTAATGTATTGCTTGTAGATGGGGGCGCGGAACTCCAAGCGAGACAACATGGACATATACGTATTCCGAGTTCCTTTGAACCGAACATCCGTAGCATGATCCACAACCGGAAAGTTGAAGAGCCAATGGGGCACCATGGTGGTAAGAGCTGATTGTGGATTGGCGCGTTGAATCAGAATTTGCTGGATATTTTCATCACACCATAATTCAAATTCTACTGACAACCACCGACCAAACTTAACCCCTAACTTCGGGTGCATCCAAGTTCCACCTCCATTCTTAATGGAACCTCTCCGGGTTTTTATCAAACCAACCAGTTTAAGAAATTGAGGAATCAACCCCCGTCGTTTTTCATGATCACTCTGATTCTCAATAAAGTGTATCGTTTCATTTATACCCGTGGGGGGAGGATTCAATAAATTCAATGACTTAGCTAATGCTCTTCCATACCGAAAAGCGTCATCTGAACGAATCCATCTATCAGCATCTTTTCCACAACGACTAGCCACCAAGGTTGCATTGAACCAACCATCTTCCAAAAAGAATACATCAACACCTTCGTACTGCCGAATCATCAAGTCATTCATACACATCTCCATATAAAAGAATTGTGGCAGATTCTTCAACGAAGGTGGTAGTGCCGGAGTTGGAGCCGACATTCTTCGCAAAAAAACCTGCCACAATAAATCTTTCCAACTCTTTTGTTCCTACCACAGAACATAAACATTATAAACCATCCAATCACCAATGTCAAGTTTAAATTTCATTAAGAATTTAGTTGCAAACTCTTTGAAAGTGTTTTATAATTTGCCCAGTGCAACGCAACATGTGTTACACACCACTTGGAGAACTGAAATGGCATACTTCCCCACTGGCATGTCTTTGCATGATGTTACCAAAATTGCAATCACAGACGTTCGTACAGTAGAGAACTCCAACATTGGGACGTATGTCGTGACTCGAATGGAAATCACACAAAAAGGCCGTTGTACGGATGACTCCGAAATCGGAGTCATCTTGGATTTTTACAGCCCCATTGGCGGAACAACTTACGTCCATCTCCCCATTTAAGGAGTGAGCACCATGCCCGTTCAAAACCACTACTACACGTTCTATCGCAGCATGAACTTGATGGACCTGGACCGTGTAAAAAAAGGGGCATTGCGCGCTGGCTGGATTGTGTCCAAAACCTCCGGGTGGGTTGCGACCCCCGGTAACTTGTCTCACGCCCGCCAACTGGACGTGGCAGGGGAGACCAACCATTGGCTGAAGAAATCACTAAGTGGAGAAGCTGCATTCTCCTTTTGGTGGTGGCACGAAACAAGAGTCAAGGTCGTGGCTATAGTAGACGCACTAACGGGACGAATCGTTTTCTTGAAAAACGCCAAATTACTGAACGACAACGATGAGGAGTTCGTACTATGACAGGTTGCAAATCAAGTCTCAAAATGAGTAACATCCTTTCGTCTTTTAAAGAGGAATACCAGCTATGAGCACAACAGACTTTGAAACCCAATACAAACAACAAATCATAGATATTTTGGAGATGAACATGACCGACGCTGAACGGCTTGAAGCTCTCAATCAATGTTCTCGCCAACATAACAATCAACGTAAATCTCACAACCACCACATTCCCAACACAAAACGCATAAGAACTTGTTGCAATACCTTTCAATCCGCTGTATAATTTGCCCAGTGCAACGCATGTTACATGGTACGCTAACCACTTGGAGAACATGAAATGGCTGTATTGCTAGTCTTTGCCCCGATTGACGGCGATATTGAGGTCAACTACACACATGACGATGTGATTCCAGAAGACCTAACCGAAAAATATGGCTTGTGTGATGGGTCTGAATATGAATTTATTCCCAAGGTGTGGGACGTGGACGCGGAAGTTTACGCGATTTGGCGACCAACGCTGAAAGAAGCGTGTGACGTGGCCATGGAACGTTTCCGGCAAAGTATGCAAGCCAGGTATGAAGACGCGCTAAACTGGGACGTGGAAGTGCAAGCAATAACGTGGGAAGAGTTTTGGGCGCAGTTTGCCGATGATGCTCAAGCTCTGATTGATTCCGTACTGAACATAGCTGGCTAATTCTCAATCGGGGTGGATCACCCACCCCATTCTTCACTTGGAGGTATCATGAAAAACGACTCAAACTTATGGAACTGCTCAGGGAAAGAGCGTGGAATGACCGCATGAGTTTGGAAGAAAAACTCCGCGCTTACCAAAGCATCCTCCAAATCCGAGTGGAAAATCAAAAAGACGAAGACGTAACCCGCGATATCTTACGTAATATGGCTGCTAATAACCCCGACTTGGAGACTTGATATGAGCAAACACCCATACCCTCAAACTCACTTTGAACGACTGGAAACCGTCCAGATTAAAAACCAACAGCACCTACCCATCGCACTGCTAAATCAACTAGAAACACCTTATCATGAACTATATGAAGGCTGGCGTGAGATCACGGAAGCTGAATTTGTCCGCAGTGGATTCTTTACATATTGCTTCGACGCCATGCAGTTCAAAGCAGTCACCTTAAACCCCAAACATGGTCAATGGTCCACCAGAGCGTTTTTATTCTCGGATGGGACGGGCGTCGCCTTGGTCCAAGAATACTGGGAAGGTAAACTCAGATATTTCGCGTTTGGCTGTCAACATGACATGCTAATCGAGAACATTGGCCGCTGCTTGCATCGACACACCTGCCGCAAATGTGGTGTCGTGCAAGAAATTGACTCATCCGACTAAGGAAAAGACCTTGAAACCAGATACCCAAAAAAATCTTATCAACAACATGACTCGCTGGCATCGAAAGACTTTAGTCAAGCGAGGCTTAGCGTATCAAATCAATGATGGCTTTCATTTTACGCGCCCAACAGAAGTTAAATCTGAAGTCTTACTCAGCTTTGAATTGAATCCCCGCTACCAAAATCTGTTCAAAGCAGATAACCCACCCAAGACTTCATTCGCCATTACGGACAGCTTGGAAGTTCTCGCTTGGAATCCTACCACCAAAAAGCTAATTCCAGAGCTATGCGTAGAAGCCAGTACCCTCCCCTTGGGTGTTCTCAAATGCTTTAGAGGAATACACTTCACAAACTTACACTATGCGTCCTGGGCTACCCAAAAAAGTCTACTCCTCATTATGCACAATGAAGCAAACGGACCTAAACCTCCCAAATTAGCGTTGTGTACCGGTCGTGATCGTTCATTCAAGTTAGTATCTTGGGATAAACCCACTCCAAAAACCTCGTGGTGTGCTTCTGCGGAAGCGTTAGCCAATTTTATCACCCACGGAATTCTTAGCCTGACCGATGACTTTGCGGTCCTTCATTTGTCCGAGGATCAGCCAAATGAAGATTTTTATAGAGTCCAGTTGGATTCTTCAATCCGGGAAGTATTCCAACTATGGGATACATACTTACAAGTACCTAACAACGACGGCCCCGCCTACATTGGTCGGTACTATATCAACAGACTAACAGCGGCTAAAATCCCCACCCGACAAGATTTAGAATGGGAAGCCATTTACGCCACTGAAGATAGTGACAAGTTCACAACTCTTAACTTATTGCCAACCTTAGTCTCCATGGCAGTCGCATCCCAAATCGTCAAGACACTAGCCATCGCAGAAGATGGACTTGCTGATTGGTTCACTCTTTCCATCGAGGAACTAAAACATCACCATGAAAACATAGATTATTTCAGTACCCAATGGAAATTTTAATGAAGAATTAGTTGCAATACCTTTGAAAGTGTTTTATAATGTGCCCAGTGCAACGAATGTTACGCTGTACGAATTCAACCACTTGGAGATGCAAACATGGCATACAACGCCACGAATGAAGCAACCCAGGCCCGTTTGCGGGCGATGATGGCAGAAGCTAAGGCAACTGGCTTTCGTTTTTCCCATGCGGGAATGCACTACCTGGCCTGCCGCGTCAATGGCAACAAGTATCGGAAGGCCATTTTGGCCGGGTTTGAACTGCTGCTGGCCGGAACCTTGCAAACGACCGTCCCCGCCGAGATGATCGAAGAAGCCAAGCACGTTCTCAATAGGAAAGAACTGCCGGATGAAGCACTGATCATCTTCGCCACCGGGCGCAAGCCGCTGTTGAATGCGGCCAAGACACATTGGCAAGAAGAGCAGGTATCGCTACTCAATCCGTTGGATCTGCCGGAAGCCATGCTGGCAACGCTCCCCAAACCCAAGCAAGACCGACTGCAGAACGCGCAACAGTTGCGGCAGGTACAAGGGGAAACGTGTTTGAAACTGCTGGACTTTCTGAGTGCACAATACGATATGAAGTATCCGCCAGCACCCGAACCGGAGAAACCGGCTAAGCCGGCTAAGGCCAAGTCCAATGTGATACAGATCAACGCAAATAAGAAGAAGACCGTTGTAACTGACCTTGCATACTTAATGCCAGAAGCGCTGCCAGACCCAGATCCGGAGGTGATCATGGCCATGTACGGGATTCCCCCCAGCGTGTTTGAAGATAAAGATGAAAGCACGCCCGTTATCGCCACCGCCGCGCCCAAGGCCAAGCCCACGCGGACCCGGAAGGTTGCCGCCAAGTAAACTCCATACCATAGCCACCCCAAATCGGGGTGGCTCTCACTTGGAGAAACATAAATGACCACTAAATACTTCAAAACCGTTTTTACCTATGAAATTTTGTCCCAAGACGAACCATGGGACAACAACTTGGAAACCTTAGCATATAATGTAATAGAAGGTCCATATTCGGGCAAACTATTGACTACAGAAATCATTGAACTATCCCCAGATGAAACCCGACAAGCATTGATCAACCAAGGATCCGACCCCGGATTCTTTGGATTGGACGATGAAGAATAGCCTCATCATCCACCCGATTTACTCCAAGTAGCATCCTTAGTGGATGCTTTCCGAGCGTGTGTTCCCCCTTTTTATCCATGCTCGGTTTTTTATTCTCGATGGGTAACTGCTAATCTTTTATCCGTCAACATACAACGCCGCGCATCGTGCGCGGCTGCACTCTTTATTGGGAGTTCCCATGCAACCGTTTCGCTGGAAGATTAGCATTCAACCATCCAGGCACCATGACGTAACAGATCAGCTATTGTCCATCGTACAAGGACTGGCCAAAATTGAAGATGCATTGGCAGTGTTAATATCATTCGGTTGTTACGGCTCCAACCTGGAACTGACCGTAATGTCATATCGAATGTATCGCGCCTTCACCACCACGTTGAACAAAGAGTCTACTGGAGAACCCAAATGAAAGACAAAGCTGAAAAGGTAGTCGTCCGCGTCTGGAACCGTGGTGGAACCCCCATTCTGATCTTCCCCGATGACAAACAGCCAGGGGGACTGGTACAGATGTGGGAACCCTGCGGCCAGCATGGCAGTGGTAGCGCCCCTGGCGTCGTCAAACAAACCCGTCCCGCGACGTTCCAAGAAGCCCAAGAAGTCGTTGCAGAGTATGAAAGGTATTACCGCTGCAAACTCAAGCTAGTTAAAAGAGCTTGTTGAAAACTCTGCCAACCCATGTTATAATATGTCCAGTGCAGCGTATGTTACGCTGTACGAATTCAACGACTTGGAGAACGATCATGCAACTCCCCAACAGCAATGTTTTGGTAGGCGTCAAGCATTTTGACTTGGAGCGGCTCGAAAAAGAATTCATCGGCTGCACTATCAACTCCTTGGCCGATCCCACCACCAATGAAGGGAAAGAAATACTGCAAGATTTTTATCAATCCACGTTCGTGTATACCATCACCAAGTATATTGCCGAGGTGGGCAATTCTCCCAACTGGGCGCTCCGCATGGGCGAGGCCGTGGATTTGCTGTTCCGGGAATTGAACATTCAAGGTATTCACTTCTTGGGGTGCTACATGAAAAACAGTAAAATCCCATTCTTTTACGATCAAATCGTCGCTCACCTCACACTCGTACTCGAATTTGATTGATCACTTGGAGAACTGAAATGATTAACATTACCTTGCCGTGCTGGGAAACCCCCGAATCTTACTATGGCTTTAATCCAGTGGGAGACTACTGCATTTATGCCAGGAACCGCGACAGCAGCATCTTGACCAACAGCAACTTTGAAGGATTGGAAAAAATCCTGATGGAGGTAAGCAACAACTTGCCCGCGCCAGAACCCCGCTTCGACGAGCAAGGTCGGGAGATGCCCAGCAGTTGGGTATACACGTTCTCGGCGAGTTGTTGGGCGCATGGCTGGCGCGAATATCTGATGCTTCGGCATGTGGACGCCGGGCCGGAAGGGTACGATGAACTGGTCCAGCAAGCCAATGCCTTAGTCACCGAATTAAGAGACATTTACCCCATTCTCGATGAAGATGATTACTGGGAACGGCAAGATGCTGCGATGACAGATTATTGGAATTCTTTATCGATTGAAGAACGGGTAGCCCTGTGCAAAGATCACGATGAATCGATCTTCAGTGCCCGTGCCGATTATCCACCCGCCAACGTCCGTGATTCTTGGTCCGACAGTGGAGAATTTTCATGATACCATCCATCGTCCGCGCCCGCATCATATCGCAGATGCTAGACCTATTTGGCAAGCGGATCAAACAGGTGAACGCCGCTGGCACCAAAATCATCTTGGGCCAACTCACCGTCCAGGTCTTGCTTCCAACTGAAGACGGTCAGTATGTATTAGATGTTACCGATACCAAAACTGGGGAGTTCATCGGAGAGTTTAATTCAGTTCAAAAGCTCTACGCCACACTCACCCGCTAATCCCACCCATGGCCAAGGACGGCTTTTCCATTGGAACTTCCCATGTACAAACCCATTTCTGATCTGATGTGCCAAATTGCCGAAGAGCTGATCAAAAGCTATTCGACCACAAACGCATGGAAAAACCCAAGCGACTTCCAAGAATTAGACACCGATCAATACGTCACGTTAGTGGAGGCATTGGTTTTGTCCAAAACCCGCAAAGTGCTAGAACAAGGCATTATTGACTTCGATAATATTCTTCCAACTATGAGTAAACCACGATCCATCCCACCCCGGTAGCCAGGGACGGGTATCGCCCCATGCTCAAATCGTCTGGAAATGGCCCTGTAAGTCGCTACAAGCGACGCTACGGAGCATGGGGCTATGCTGCTACGGTTTGACGGATTGCGTGGCTTAAAACGGCTTACACGCGGCCAGCCTTTTACGCTGAACGAGTGGTCGAAACCAAACGCAAATCCACTGGAACCGAACGGAAGAGTTGAATCCGATGTGCGCGGCAATTCATCATCTGGGAATTGGCCAAGTCACCCACCAGATCAAAGATATCGGCAAACTCCACAATATCATTCTGCTGAATAATTTGCATGGCAGTAGCTTCTACCAAGTCAATCGCCCGACGAAGATTGGAATCGACAAACAGCCGAGTCCTAACTCTGGAACCTTTCGGAATGCCCCAACCGCGACGGAAATCTTTGACTTCAAACCCAGTAAACACTCGGAAGACCATATTGGTCAAATTACGGATGAAGACGGGATTACGCAAGCCACACGTAATCTTGATCGTTTGGTCAAACCCAACTCGATTTCTCTTGCAATAAGTATCTTCCGTTTGAGTGACTTGCTCAAACCCAAGATCATTGTTCCACCATGTTGGAAAGAATGGTCGGACGTAAGTATGCTTTTCAACACAGCTCTTTCGCAACTTGCCAAATTCCACGACCAATGCTTTCTTCAATGGCACAGCTTGTACAGAATTTCGTACCAATGTCAGCAAGAAATAACATTGATCTTCATTAAGCATAACCCACCTTCTGGGCCTCCCACGCTCTCCGGTTTCTCCGATTTCAAACCGGAAAAATCCAAAGTCACTGAAATCATTAAAGTTCTTGTCAATCAACCGCATTACAGATTCATGATCTACCCCCAACTTCTTAGCAATCACCCGAGAATCCACACGGGCTTCATCATCCACTAATTGAACCAAAACTTTGGAAGAAGTTAATTCACGACGTTGAATAGTCATCTCGATTTTTCCGGTTTGAAATGTAATGTGGTAAAAGAATTGGGGTTGATTCATTGCTGAAGGTAGCGGGCCAGAACAGGAAACTGGCAACTCCAACAATAAATCAACCCCAATAATCTTTCCTGTTTTGCCCCGCTACGGACAACGAGAACTATACACTATACAAACTCACATGTCAAGCGCCCTTCTTCGGGAACCAAATTTTATGCAACGTGGAAGCCGTCTTAAACCGCTTGTTCCGCGCTTGAATGCCCGGAGGCGCCCATCGACAGTTTTCCGGCGCATAATTCCCATTGTAGTTGATTCGATCCAGAGTATACCCTTCTGGTCGTGGCCCCACATCCGCCAAGAACTGCTCGAAAGAATCCAGCCATTGCTGACATACCGTAATTCCCCTTCCACCATACGTTGGATAGTCTTTACTGGTAGGAACGGTACAGCGATTGATCATGCTCTGCCAGCTATGAAATTCCGGCATATCATAAAACTCCGGCTTGTAATGCCTTTTATCCAGTCGGCACCGATTACAAGGGGGAAACTTCTTTAACTTATAACTCGGATAGTTCATGACATGCCCACAAGAAACGCATACACACTCATAAATCTTGTGATTGGAACTGTCCATGGAAGACCAACGCTTGACTTCAAACGTCCCAAAAATTTCCCCGATCTCGATTGACATATTGCAAACTCTTTGATTGTGTTGTATAATTTGCCCAGTGCAACGCATGTTGCATGGTACGCTAATCACTTGGAGAACTGGAAGCGGTCCTCATCGCCAGTCAAAACCAAAACCCGAACGACGATCTTTGGATCAGACCTATCAGTTGGCGAACTTCGGGAGAAGCTATGGCCATCGAAAACGGTCATACCATCTATGTACCTACCACCCGTGGAGGTCAAAAGTACATGTGTACCAAAGTCTCCCAACTATTGGGAGAATGGGAAGTTGTATCGCCCACATCGTCAATCAAGAACGTTAAAAGAGTTTACTTGAAAAGTCTTTGAATTCATTGTATAATGTGCCCAGTGCAGCGTATGTTACGCTGTACGAATTCAATCACTTGGAGAACGATCATGACTTGTCAAAGTAATGAAATGCGTTGTGCATGTCTCATCATCAAGTCCAGCTTAGTCCCTTCCATCCCCAACTATTGTTTTGAAGGGGATTCATCAGAAGGGTTGCTAGATGTTGCCGGAAAAGAAGTACGTGAAGATTGGACCATGTATGACTGGACGTATGACGATTGGGATAATCACGAGTTCGGTACGGAAGCCTTGACTGCATTTTTAGCAACGCTCCCCACCAAAGACTACTACTTAGCGATTCTGGGGGAAGAACTCAATGACTTTAAGTGTAAAGGTGGGGCACTCGAAGAAAAGGGCTGCCCTTTTTGGACTGGCCCCGTTCAAATTCTGGCCACCAACTAAACTTGGAGACCATTATGGAACTCGAAGCATTCAGAAGCTTAGCTGACAAAACCAACACGGCCTTGTCACAATTCATCAACTGTGCGGATGATCTCGACATCAAGCTCCTGGCACACGACATGGCCAACGACCATCGCACCCTCGTGCAGAAAAAAATGCGGCTGTGCATGGTCTTCATCGAAATACTCGCCGCAAATCTGGATGCAGGTCAGTATGACCTGCGGAATGAACATGCGTGCAAAATGGCCAAAAAGATCTGTGATACACTGGATCGGTATGACCGCATGATGCCGCTGATCTGAAAGTAGTTGTTGCAAACTCTGGATTTATACTTTATAATACGTCCAGCGCAACGTATGTTGCGCTGGACACTCACTTGGAGAGTAACAAAATGCACACCATTGAATCTGTTAAGTTTAACGGTTTTAAGCATGGCCGCAGCCTCGCCGAATTCAACTACCGCTACGCCAAAACTTACTCAAGAGTATTCGACTCGGATCAAGAACCGAATGAAGATGACGTAGAAGCTTTCCGCGATGAAGTCATGCAAATCTGCTGGGAAGCTGATGAAAACTATCGGCAATACTCCCCATTCGAGTTCTTTGCCAAAGACTTGAACGATGCAGAAAACAGTGATGAACTGTGGGAAGCATATGAAGAAAGTATTAGTGAAGGTATTTATTCTTTCATAGACAAGAAACTGGCTAAGTTTGAAGGATAAAACCATGATCAAACAGCACAATAGTAGAAGATCACATTATGGCCGCAATCCCAATAAGAATCAATCCCCAACATATTTAACCGAAATTCTCATCACGGGTATTGCTATCGGAATCATTGTTGGAATCACATTCTTATTCGCTTTGGGATCTCAACCTGTGGACCCCAGAGATTTAGGAGATTACGACGACGAGGGCAATTACAATTTATGGAAGACACCGATGGGCATTTTCAATCTATGGTGTATGCCCATGATAATAACGGAAAAATACCCAATGACGCTAGAAGCCAAGGCCAACATTCAAGCGGTCATTGACAAATCCAAAGAGCTGTATGGAGATCAATGGGTCCGTGTTGTAGAAGCCGATGGCCATTGGAACTGTATCAACATCCATATTTTCGTGGATGAGTAAGAATTACTTGCAAGTTCTGTAACGCTGGTGTATAATGTGCCCAGTGCAACGGGTAGTCCGTTGCACAATGTCACTCCCCGCTTGGAGGTGCTTCCCGTGCTTGAGATCAATCATCATACCGCTAATGCGGTCAGCGTGGCCTGTGGTGAAACCACTGTGTTTTTCAGCTACCAGACCATCGTAGCCATTCACCACCATAGCCTCCGGGTTAAGACGGAGAAACATTATAGCAAAACCACGTCCAGCCACATGAGCAAGATGGGAGTAAATAGCTACCTTCCTTTACCCGAATCAGTATTCAACCAACTGGTTAAAGATGTAATCATCACTTTCCCCAACCTAACGTCAATTTTGACTTTCGCTTGAACCCACCACCCCGGAGATTACCAATGTCCACTGCTACCACTCGCCCCTTGCACAGCATCGCCAGTGAAATCCGCCACGAATGGAAGAATGTATATTTTGGTGCCAAACCATATCTGGACGCTATGGGCACGCTAACCTCCATCCACGACAATTATGGGCTAGATTCTGGACAAAACATCGTCAGTTATTTCCTGGCCAATGCCAGCACATTCCGAGGCGAAGCCGCCAAACGCATCAAGGCCGAACTCAAAGCCATGAGTAAAACTCGATAAGAGTTCGGTTGTAAACTCTGGCTTTATGGTTTATAATACGCCCAGTGCAACGCATAGCGCGTTGCACTGGCTAATCACTTGGAGAATAATGAAAATGTATTACAGCACTCAAGACCTGTTATCCATGCACGGCATCAACATGCTGACCGGAGAAGCGGACAAGTATAGTATGCGGATACTATGTGACCTTAACACAACCGGCGTTGAAACCATCAGCACGTTCTTTGGTATTAACCCGGTCACTGGTACGTTCAACGAGAACTGGAACCGTTATGTCCATGACAAAGAAGCTGTCGCCAGCTTCATGCTACCCCGAGGAACTATTCAAGAATTGTGTAAGTTCGTGGCCTTCCACTACATGAACTCTTATGTATTCTGTGAATCCGGCCTCGGCTACGACATTTTAAGCAAGGATGATTACGACAAAATGGTCGCCGTATACGGCGAAGAGAAAATGGAACACATAAACAAGAAATTGTTAATCACTGCGCGGGCTTGGCGCAACTACAACCACCGGGAAGATCGCACTCCTATCAGCGACCGCAACGAGCATCAAATGTCTGGCCGCGTCGTCTGATTCCACCCAAACCCGCTGGGAACCCCCAGCGAGTCTCACTAAGGAGCACCTTCATGACTGAACAATATAATGGCTGGACAAACTATGAAACCTGGAACTGTGTATCTTGGATAGATCAAGACGCTGACTACTGGATTGAAGAATTTAAAAACCATAAAAATATTACCAGCTTAGCAGACGCGATCAAATCTTCGTTTGAATATACGGCTTGGGAATACTTCCCCAGCGCTAGTCTCTTTAGCGATCTGATAAACGCTGGATTGAAAAAAGTAAACTGGATTGAAATTGCAAAACATTACTTACCGGAGACGCATGATGACGAATGAAATGCTGGAAAAACTCTTGTTTCAAATTGCGGTAACAACTACTACCGCTGACTATGAACCACAAGACGACAATGACAAATCAGACCCAACTCCAATGCCACTATGGTCAGAACAATTTAAACTTACACAACAATTCCAAAACTTGTTTGGAGACACTACCCCATGAACAAGAAATTGTTAATCACTGCATTGTTGGCTTGCACAGCCAATGCTCAAGCTGCCTGCTACATTCTACGTAATCACAATGGTCAGGTCGTGTACAACGACACACAACCACCATTTGACATCTCCGCACCCCCGGAAAGCACAGCATCCATTGCATCCAAAAAGGCGGGGCAGTATCTACAAATCCTTCCCGACCAATGTCCCACAAATCCCAATGCCAATCTACAATTAGAAAGGTATAACGAAGCGATAAGTAACCATGAAAGAACACCAGACATGGCTACGACGATGGCACTTCAAATGATAAAACAAGATGAAGAACACGAAAAAAGACTGAATCAAATTCAGGCTATCGAACGCGAACTTGACCGTTATCATGAAGGCGTTTTAGGAGATGTCAAACGCTACAATGATGAACACGAGGCGATGTACCCTGACGACCACCGCTAACCATTCTGCACAACTGGAGACTAATCATGGGCTACAACACTGAATTTGATGGAAGAATTAACATTCAACCGCCACTCAACGCAGCGGAAATCCACTACCTGGAAATGTTTGCCAGCACCCGACACATGATTCGATCTCAAGGACCATACTACGTGGATGGCTCGTATGGAAAGAATAAGATCGGTGTCGATGTCAACGCGGGCCATGTCAACTGCCCCCCTCCTGGGCAGTATTCATTATGGTGCAACTTCCAGGCCGATGAAAATGGTACGGCATTGATATGGAATGAAACGGAAAAGACGTACTCAGGCGAGAAATGGATTGCATACCTGATCGACCACTTCCTCAAACCCGGCGCGGTGGCATCAGAACTGAATGACGAACAGTTCCAAGAATTCACCTTCGATCACGTTTGCAACGGGGCAATGCTGGCCCAAGGAGAAGATATCCATCACCGCTGGAAGATAGTGGTCACTAACAATGAAGTGGTTACAATCGATCTGGAGTGACGGGCGATGACGGCAGAACTCATCATGCTACTTTTACTCATACTAGAAGTATCAGGTCTCATCGTGCTAGTCATTAAAGATAAACGATAAACCCAACCGGAGAATAACTTTGAATCAAAATTATGAACGATTCGCTGATCTTGCCAAAAGCATATCCCAAGACACACTGAAATACTTGGGAAAAGTAGAGCAGCTCCCCAACGAAACCAGTAAGCTTCTGGTCGATGCTTGGATAAAGCACCTTCCCCAAATCAACGCTGATGACTTGGAAAGCTGTAGCCTAGCATTGTTAAACGAACTGCTGAAAGCCAAACTCATTCCCAAAAAGGTCGGAGACCATTTGAGAGCGGCATTCCAACATTACCTACTGAACTCCGGAGACTAAACCCATGGCTCAACAAATCTACGCGCTAGTATCACGTATCAACTACCGACCACTGTCCATTGAACTCTTTCACTACCCGGAAGACGCAATCAAAGCGGCCCGAATGATGGCATATGATGCTTCTGCATCATCCCCATCCGATAACTTCCAAGAATCCATTTATAAAGAGGACGCTGTTGCTTTAATGTGCAAGGCTCGCGCATTGAACTTCCCCAACGTCATTTATGCCGCGTTATGGGGAGAAACGGAAAACATCGCTTTAGTCGCGGAGTTTGACGTACAAGGCAGCTTATCTCACTAACCACCCCTTCTATCACGGCGTTGCAGTTGTTCAGCTCTTATAGCTGGCGACTGCAACGCCTGTTTTTGGACAGATCAGATTCAAGGCCGTGAAAATTGAGAGTCTTATATCTGCGGTTCCACGACTTTTTGATCTGGCCACACCGGTTCTATCCTGGGTTCTTCTTGCCACCCGAACTGCTGATACCACTTGAAGTTCTTAGCCAATAAAGATGCACGATGAGATGCATGGAACTCTTCCCACCCCCACCACGGCGGGAGTTCTACCAACCCCGGCTTCATGGGGCACAACTGCATTGTATTCTGATACCCCCGCCGCACCCATTCCAACACGCAACTATTGTAGTAGAACTTTAAGAGATCTTCATACCCTTTCCACATCTGGACGCATGGATGTGCTTTCCAACCCCGGTCGTAACAGCCCAAATTGCATTTGAGAACGATTAAGGCTTCATTGCGCTGATTACCCAACCGTTTATAGTCTAATACCTTAACCGTTTTGACTACATCGGGATACGGCAGAAATGTCATCATGGTTCACCCCCATAGTATGTTAATACCTGAAGATGAAAAAGCCGGTTGGTGAAACCGGCTGTAACGTCTACCGCTGCTGAAAACTGCGGGGTCGCCAACCACTTTCTGCAATCAAACGAAAGGTAGTTACACTTGATCTGGCCACGTTGAAAGCAACATTTTCAGCAATTCCATCCAAAATCAACAAATCGGCCAAAGAACGAGCACACGCTAATTCTGGTTGAACCACGCGGGCGACTCCTTTAGCTGAACAAGTAATTCTTCTGGGCAAGCCCAATTCACGGCCTTGTTCCCGCCAACTGGACGGCATCCGTTCAGTAATCACCATACAATTCTTTCGATTGTATGCCATCGCCTTAGCTCGCCCAATCGCTGGTTGTTCTTCCGAATACACATTCTCGGCATTGATCAAATTGGAATTAGTCTTTTGATGCGGAATGGAACGCTGCTCGTGAAGCATCTGCGGAGTAACTAAATCACCCACTCGCTCCCAATCTGATCTTGTGTTTTTCTCAAAATAATCTTTTTCCATTTCCTCCCACACTTCCCATGCCTTTTCAGTTCTTAGCATCTTCGCATGACGAGCCGCCCCCCGTTGCGTCCAAAGAATCAAGACAGTTGTGTTTTCGGAAAGCACTAATTTACTTAACCGAATAAAATCAGTGACTTGCCTTCCAATTAGCCGAAAGAAATGATCCTTTACCTTAAATCTTTCCTTATTATTATTAAAATTACGAGTAATATTCCCTTCTTCACACCCGTAAAACTCAGCCAATTGAGCAGTAATCGCCACCGGAATCCCTTTCCAGAAAAATACTTGGTCTTTGAATGTCCGCTTGGCTTTGGCTTTAACAGGTAGCTCACGGCGTTGAATCGTCATAAAAAGAAAGACTCCTAAAGTCTGTAGTCGGATGATGACAGCTCTATAAAAGAGTTCAATCGTGTTACCAGCGATTGCATCCGACTACATACTTTAGGAGTCTTTTCATAAGAGCTATCATACTCTTTGAAAGCACATTATACACTATACAAACCGACTTGTCAACATTCAATCCGACAAAGAGTAAAATAAAACACTCAACAACAATGCATTTATTACCATCTTTATTTTACTCTTTTAAATCATCAACCCCCATCATTCGTAATAACCCCAATTAAACCAGACCCAGACATCCCACCAGAAACCAACCCCAAAATGATGTTAAGAACGCTTTCATATTGATTGGCTTGTTCTGTATAACCAAAAAACGTTAAACCGCCAACCAAAACGCCAGCAACTAACATGATAAGACCACGCCATGTAGAAGACTGTCTCCAATTAACCTTAAGATTCATAATACACCTCAACTCTGAGCATTAAGTTAAGAAAATATCCCAATCTTCAGCCAAGATATCTTCCATTTTGGTTGACATCCTCCCCGTCCTGAAGGACGGGGATTCCTGACTCACTTCAGAGCCAGCGTATGATGCCCCATACGGAGAATGTTCAGTGCAGCGTTGACATCGCGGTCGTGTGTCGATCCGCATTCACTGCACACCCATTCTCTGATCCCAAGACCTTCTCGACCTTTTGGGCCGCCTATTGCGCCGCAACAGGAACAGGCTTGAGTTGTGAAGCGTTCCGACACTTCACGGTACACCACCTTCCGCGCAATCGCTTTATATTCAAGAAGGTTGCGGAACATAGCCCAACCCGCATCGTTCACGGATTTCGCCATCTTCGTTTTGGCTAACCGGGCGCTGCCCACATCGCCCACCACAATCAATTCACACTCTTTAGTCAGCCGGTCGGATTCTTTATGGAGAAAATCCTTGCGCCGATTTGCAATCTTGGCTTGCAGATTCCGCGCTTGCCGGGAACGCTTTTTGCGCTGATGTTCCGCAATCCGCCGCTGCTGATTCCGATACCAGCGAGGGGCTTCAATCTTGGAACCATCGGAACAGGTCGCCAGCGTTTTCAGCCCAAGGTCAATCCCGATCTGCCGGGTTCCGGTGGTCGCTTCCGCTTCCGGCGCTTCCACCACGAAATTAACGTACCAGCGTTTGCGGGAGTCTTGGCTAAAACTGCCGCACTTAACCGGGCCGGGGAGTTCCCGGCTGTTCCAGAAGCGGAAGGTCTGACCGGCATACCGTACCGTGTCATCCATGACTTTGATGCCCGACGCCTTGAAGGGAACCCACCCAGGCGACCGCTTGCCGCTGCCAAATGCACAGATTCTGCTTGTTGCCGCTCAGAATTCGCTTGTTCCATCCTTGATATTTTATTCTTGATGAGCTTAAATCTTATCCCAAAATATGCAAGCAGTCCCACTACTCCTAACACTGCAATATTCGTCAACCAGTCCATTATTGAGTACCTCCCTCAGTAGACTCCGGAGTAGTTCTGTTACGCGATAGCCACTCTCGCCCCAACCATGCTCCGATCAATGTTACGATTAAACCTCCCAACGTTGCAATGGCTATCGCAAAATCAGTGACAGTCATCGTAGAATCTACCCGCATAAACCGGATAAAGACTAAAATGATGGCAACCCATACCAAAGTAATCCCCGTAGATACAAAAAATAAAGTCCGGCTTTCCCGCCCGTAACTGTCCCGTGGACTGAAGAAACGACCCCAAGGCAACCACCGCCGACCGGGACGACGGCGCTCTGCTGAAGGCATAGTTTCGGATGATACTTCAACATCTTTTTTAACATCCCAGCCCATGACAGTAACCCTCATTTAGCCTTTTCTTCATAATAATTACATTCGGTCGGTGGCACTTTACTGGCTTGAAAGCCATAAGAATAATGCTCCAAAATCTTAACACGCTCACACAAGCGTTGACCATCTTGAGACGTAAACCTGGCACCCTGATTCATAAAATGATAAAACTGATAGAATTGTAATCCCAATGAAATTAATAAGATTACACCAATGACAATCGTCGTTATGTGTTTAATCATGGACCCTTCTTAAAATAATCAACAATGGATAACACGGTCGCTAACGCCCCCAAGCCTCCCATTATGGTCACAATAATCCATTTCATCACGTTGCTGACTTTAACTAAAGAATCTAATGAATTCAAGATCGGGTCACTTTTTTTCTGCTGCTCCAACAACTGATTGTTGTTATGCATCAACGTGTCTAAAACCTGCTTTTGTGAATCTACCTTCCGATCTAAATCCAACACATGTCGACTCATGTCCCGTTCCAGATCATGCAACATAGTTTCTACCCGCGTCAACCGCTCCACGAAAGTAGCGTCCACTTTCCGCCGCAAGGTCCGGATACTGTCTTCGTCATCATCAGATTGGGATGGCGGACTCATGGAACTTCTACCTTAAACGGAATCGGAGGATATGAAAAAATAAGCGGCCACCAATTATGAAGAGGATTGCAACGGTAATAAATCGTCACACGATAATAACAAGCTCCTGGAGTCACACTCTTGGGGACTTCAAAATTAAATTGAGTAATCTTCGGGTCTTTGAACACCTCCTGAAGAAATGATTCCCCTACATACAACATGTGCGCTCCACACTCTCCCGATAAGGTACGCACCGCAGTCCCCGGACACAAACGATCTTTAGAAATAATCCAATGAACTTTAACCACTTGTCCAGGATGGACAACCGATGGAGTCAAACTCCCCATATCATATAGTTTGTTTGGGGGACTACGATCTAACGCCCAGTAACTCAATAAAAACACCCCAATCAACGCAAAGATTACATTAATGGCGCGGACAACCCGCCAACAGAAGTCACCCCCCGATAAGTTACATTTTTCCAGCAGCTTAGTGACCACTGTCTTTAGCCTTTGGTACAACTTTTGAATCTACATAAAACACCAATAGTTTAAGATTTACCTTCAACGGGAATACATAATGCAGCGGGTTACAGTATTGTTTTAAGGTCGTATGGAATTCGCACCGCCCAGAAGTTACGGTCTTGGGGACTTGAAAATTCAAAACAATCGTAGATTCTTGATTTAAAGGTAAATAAGGATTGGCAATGGGACCATCGTATAATAAATGGGAACCACACTCATCTTCCAATGACCGGATAACGACACCAGGACAATGTCGCAAACCTTTTACAATCCACTCAACATGAACGACATCTCCTGGATTGACGCGCGCCGGGGTCAGCGTACCACTCAATACTAATCTTGGGAATGTGTTATCTAGCGACCAAACCACTACCATAATCAATCCAAACAACACCACTAGCATATAAATATAATGCAAGACATACTTGATAGTTTTAAGGACCACAATCGTGCGCTGGATCATCGTCATTTCCTGCGTTTCGGCTTGCATATTGCACCACCACCCAAAACTACGGAGTAGTTTAGCCAACCACCATCTCACACGCAACTTATTTCATCGCAACTCCCGCTAACCCCCGTCCAAACCGTACCCAAACCGGCTTGGGAGCCGCTGTAAGCCACGCTACGCCGTGACCCCCACCGGGGGAGCACCCCTGACCGTCCAGCGCCCCACAAGCCCGCTCGTTGCGTTCCACGGAATTAGTCATGGATGACGAATGACTCGGCGGGCTTGAGGGATTGCGTAGGGACTCAGAACCGCAACGCATCTCGCGTTCGCGGTTCTGCCCGGAGCATCCCGTCTCGCCGTTCTTAAAAAGCTGTCGCCGCCGTCTTTTTCGTTACGCTGTTGCATAGTCGAATCCATCGTTGCGCTGAATCAGGGTGAAGTGTTTGTAACTGGCCCCTACGGTTCCCGCTGCGGTTTTGATGTCCAGCGTTCCCGTGGCGCGAATTCCGGTGAGCCGGGCAACATAACTTCCGGCATATTTTCCTTTCGGCATGTGGAGTTTCACGATGTCCCCGGTTGAAAACCCGTGGACTCGTTTAATGCGTCCCGCTTTCCCGCGTGGAAAGCCGAACCGGTCAGTCCGCACCACTTGATGCGTGCCACGGCCCTTAGCGGTGATAACCAGCGGCTTCATGCCGTCTCGAATCGAAACCATCTCGCCCGATTCGCCGACGCACGCCGCGTCGATCCAATGGTCTTTGGCGTAGCCTTGCCGGGTCCGGTTGAACTGGGTGCGCCCGCCGCTTCCGGTGGTGACGGGTAGCCACGCTTTCAGGCGATTGACCAATGCCCATCGGCTGGCATTCACCGCCGCCGCGTCTTTCAGCGGCGCTTTGGCTTGCGCCTTGATCTTGCGGAGTATCTCCGGCTTGTCTTTGAGAAATTCATCAATCGGGCGACTGCTCTTGCGCTGATTGCAGGGTTGACAAGCCAGAGTCAGATTGGATACCCGGTTGCTCCCACCCGCCGCTTTGGGCTGGATATGCTCGACCTGCAACGGCACGTCCTTCTTACCACAATA
>ERZ1645192.1-NODE-1-length-149833-cov-23.178524_pt1 | contig 149833 bp, 126 predicted proteins | sample MGYA00575354_ERZ1645192 | MGnify/ENA primary metagenome ERZ1645192 (study PRJEB40844, sample SAMN11349763) | freshwater sediment metagenome | isolation source: river sediment | host: Sediment | place: India: Faizupur Khadar , New Delhi | collected 2017-02-21 ... | reverse complement strand
ATCTTCTCAATGCTTATGGGTGACGATGTGCCGCCAAGGAGGGAGTTCATAGAGAAGCATGCGAAGTATGCCAATATTGATGCGTAGGTAACAGGCAACAGGCAGTAGGCATTAGTGTGGAGGGTTAGTCCGCAGGGCTTAAGGAATTACAGACCAGAGACGTGATTATTAATGTTCCCCGCAGGGGATAAAGCATTGCAGGACAATAATATGGCAATAGCATTGTCCCCTTCGGTCTTACATAATTGTATATGTCACAGAACGTCCAGCCATCCTTCAGAAAGAGTCTGAACCTGGTAGACTCGTCCTCATTGATCATCGGCTCGATGATAGGTTCAGGGATCTTTATTGTCAGCGCTGATATGTCACGCACCCTCGGTTCACCGGGATGGCTTCTGGTAGCCTGGCTCATAACAGGCTTCATGACGATTATGGGAGCCCTTAACTTCGGTGAGCTCGCTGCCATGATGCCGAAGGCGGGAGGTACTTACGTCTATCTGCGTGAGGCCTATAACCCGCTTACAGGATTTCTTTACGGCTGGACTCTCTTCATGGTTATCCAGACAGGTACAATTGCAGCGGTTGCGATGGCGTTCGGTAAATTCTTCGGGGTCATTGTTCCATGGATAAATGAAGGAAATATACTTCTGAACCTGGGGCCGGTAAAGTTCTCATCGGTGCATGTGATAGCCATCGGGTCACTGGCGTTGCTGACCTGGATCAACTCGAGGGGAATCAGAACGGGCAAGCACGTGCAGAATACCTTCACATTCACCAAGGTTATAATTCTGCTGCTTCTTCTGTTGGCAGGATTTATTTTTGCCGGGTCTGACGGGTTCAGGGCCAACTCGGAATACTTCTGGCAGGCAGCCTCGCTGGACAGGGCCACCGGTCTTGTTACTCCTGTCACCGGTGGAATGATCGTTGTCGCACTTGCAATGGCGATGGTTGGCTCACTCTTCACCTGTGATGCATGGACAAATGTGACATTCGCATCTGCAGAGGTTGTTGATCCCAGACGGACACTTCCCCGCAGCCTCTTCTGGGGAACCCTCATTGCTTTCACGCTGTTCTTTCTTACAAACATTGTTTACATAAAGGTGCTCCCGCTTCGCGGCATGCCTGACGGTGCGGGTGTTCTGGAGAGGGGAATTGCATTCGCCACGAATGATCGCCTTGGAACAGCAACCATTTCTTCAATATTCGGAGACTATGCGGCGATAGTAATGGCCGTTCTTATAGTAATATCGACTTTCGGGTGCAATAACGGGCTGATCCTTTCCGGAGCAAGGGTATATTATGCAATGGCAGAAGACAGGCTGTTTTTCAGGAATGCAGGAAAGCTTAACACCAGGGCCGTTCCCGGAAACGGTTTGTGGATCCAGTTTGCCTGGTCTTCACTGCTCTGCCTCTCGGGATCTTACTCCCAGCTTCTTGATTACGTGGTGTTTGCAGTGCTGCTCTTTTACGTTCTCACAATACTTGCAATATTTGTGCTCCGCTACAGGAGGCCGGGTGCCGAACGGCCATACAGAGCATTCGGATACCCGGTAATCCCGGCGCTTTATATCCTGATGGCAGCAACAATTATGATAATCCTTCTGATTTATAAACCTGCTTTCACATGGCCCGGGCTGATCATTGTACTGATCGGAATCCCGGTATACTTTATCTGGAAGCGATTTAACAAAACCGTTTAGCATGGAGATTTTTCAGACTGTATTTGACTGGTACATGGCCAACCTGAATTATTGGACCATATACCTGCTGATGACAATTGAGAGTTCGTTCATACCATTTCCGTCAGAGATAGTTGTTCCGTTTGCTGCCTGGAAGGCAGGTGAGGGGACCCTTTCGATGTGGGGAGTACTCCTTTCATCCACGGCAGGCGCCATGACCGGTGCAGTTATCAACTACTACCTTGCCATGTGGATCGGAAGGCCGTTGCTCTATCGCCTTGCTGACACAAAATGGGCACATCTACTGCTGATTACAAGGGAGAGCGTTGATAAAGCGGAGACTTATTTTGTGAAGCACGGAAAGGCATCGACCTTTATTGGCAGGCTGGTGCCGGCTGTCAGGCAGCTGATCTCACTTCCGGCAGGCCTCGCGAAGATGAAGATCGGTCATTTCCTGCTTTATACCTTTCTCGGGGCAACTCTTTGGAACGTGATACTCGCCCTGATAGGATATTTCGCCTATGACAAACGCGAACATATCCTGCCATATATTGACTGGATCATGTACGCCGTGGGTGCCATTTTCGTGTTGTGGCTATCATGGAAGGGATTCCAGATGTACAGGAACAGAAAGAAGTCTTCTACTCTGTAAGTTCGCCGGCAAGGAGCCGGAGTCCTATCTCGGAGATTTTTGCCTGGTAAAGGGCTGTCAGCCTTCTGTTTATGGCGTTAAGATAGTTATTCTGGTACTCCCTGAATTCCAGCCCTGACAGCGAACCAAGACGGTACCGTTCCATGGCAATCTCAAGTGAGGCACGCGCCACTTCGGCACTCTGAGTTTCAAAGTTGGTTACAATGATATTGTTCCGGTAGGTATTGTATAGCAGGTCAAGTTCTCCGAGTATCTCATTTTCAATGTCAAGGTATGCCAGCCTGCTGCTTTCGGCCTCAATCTTCGCATTTGCCATCCTGCGGTTGACCTCGAGCCCGGAAAAGATGTTCCATGCCAGGTTGAATCCCCAGTTCAGCCCGTTTGTCTGGTTGTATGAGGAAGCCTGCCAGGGGAACTCGTTGCGGGTAAGGTTGTACCCTGTGCTGAAATTGACTGTGGGATAGCGGTCGGCGCGTACAGATTCAATATCGTATTGCGACAGTCTCTCCCCCTGGCGCGCAAGGATCAGCTGATTGTTGAAGCTGAGTGTACGTTCGCGAAGCGAATCGATATCGATCTCAGGAGCCAGTATGATTGTGTCGTTGATATTGAAGTTTATCTCATGTCCTGCGTTGAGCAGGTTGGTCATCCGGATATAGGCGCTTATGACAGTCTCCTGCTGGGAGAGAACAGCTGAGCTGTCTGCATTCAGGTCTATTCTTGCCTGCTGAAGGTCGAGCCCCGAGATGACTCCCAGGAGATATTTTTCCTCGGCGTTCTCATATCTTGCCCTGGACAGACCCAGTGATGTGAGGGCTGACTGCATCCTCTTCTGCTGCACGATAATATTGTAGTATTCCGAGCAGACCCGCATTATGAGATTCTCAACATTGATCTTCACTCTCTGGCTGCTCATGGCCAGAAGCTCCTTCTGCCTGCTGTAATCGGTGAACATGCCAAAGCCGTCAAAAAGCCTCCAGTTAAGCGCCAGTCCTGCCGTGAAAAGGTTGGTTCTGGACTTTTCTTCACCGGCTGATGATGACTCAGTATTGTTTGTGGTCTGTGATTGCCTTCCTGTTCCTGTCAGGGTGGGGAGGAAGGGACTGAGGGAGACGTTGTTGTCTGCGACAGCTTCGTCGTTTCTGCTGATCTTGAGAGAGTAGTTGTTTTCCAGTGCCACCGAAATGGCCTGATCGAGGCTCATTGACCTCTGTGCTCCGGCTGCAAGAGGCAGCAGGAGGATTAATATCATTATGTTAAGCCTGAGTCTGCTCATGTGTAGGGTTTTCTGCTTTTTTCTTGCCTGCCAGGTAGCTGTAAACGGAAGGGACCACGAACAGGGTAAGGAATGTTGCAAAGAACATCCCGCCCACAACGGTAACGCCCATTGTAACGCGGCTTTCCGAGCCTGCGCCGGTGGCAAGTGCCAGGGGCAGGATGCCAAGTATTGTCGTAAGACTTGTCATGAGTATAGGGCGGAATCGTGCAACCGATGCCTCGCGTACTGCATTCATCACGTTCAGCCCAGCCTGCTGCCTCTGGTTTGCAAATTCTACAATCAGAATCCCGTTCTTGGCGACCATCCCGATCAGCATGATCAGCCCTATCTGGCTGAATATGTTTAGCGTCTGACCAAAAATCACCATAGTAAACAGGGCGCCGATGAGGGCAAGGGGCACGGTCACCAGTATAATTATCGGGTCACGGAAGCTTTCGAACTGGGCTGACAGCACCAGGTAGATCAGCACAAGTGCCAGCACGAAGGCAAAAAGAAGGCTGGACGTGCTTTCAACGAAGTCCTTTGAGTCACCTGACAGGGTGGTGCTGAAATTCTCATCAAGGACCTTGTCCGCTATCCTGTCCATTTCTTCGATGCCTTCGCCGAGAGTGTACCTGCCTGCCAGTCCGGCCGAAACGGTTGCCGACACGAACCTGTTATAACGGTACAACTGCGGCGGCAGACTGTTCTCCCTTATCTCCACGATGTTGTCAAGCTGAATAAGCTGTCCCTTGTCGCTTCTTACATAGGTGCTTGTTAGGTCGAAGGGGTCATTGCGTTTTGACTTGTCAAACTGGCTGAATATCTGGTATTGTTTCCCGTCAAGGATGTAATAGCCGATCCGCTGCTCGCTCATTGTCAGCTGAAGCGTCTGGGCGATGCTCTGCACGTTGACACCCATCATTGATGCTTTCTCCCTGTTAATCAATACAGTAAGCTCCGGTTTTGTAAATTTGAGGTTCACGTCAGAGGCTGAAAAATAGGGGCTCTCGGAAGTCATGGCAAGAAAATCCGGGATAACTCTTTTAAGGTCATTAAGGTTCTTGGCCTGGATGACATACTGCACAGGCAATCCGCCACGGCGTGCACCGAATGTCTGTTGCTGTGACACTATTGTTTGTGCGCCGGTATATTGTCTCAGCACAGGTGAAAGGGCAGCCGCAATTTCCTGTTGTGAACGTTCGCGGTCTTCCTGGTCAACAAGCCTGACCCTCATGTTGGCAGAATTGACACTTCCCATGCCAACCATCATCATTATATTGTCACTTTCCGGTACCTGTTCCTTTACGACCGGGGCAATCTGATCCATGTATGCGCTCATGTATTCATATGAAGCACCTTCAGTGGCCCTGGCGCTGATGTTCACGTATCCGCGGTCCTCAAGGGGCGCCATTTCTGAGGGAAGAAGTGTCCACATCCAGGCAATGAGCCCTCCTGCCACTACAATTATAATAAAAGCCCAGTACCTCACCTTCAGGAATGAGGTGATGGCTTTTCTGTAGATATTTATCATTCCTGAAAAGAAGGGTTCAGTGGCGCGATAAAATCGTCCCTCCATCGCATTATGCCTGAGTACCCGTGACGAGATCATGGGCGTAAGCGAGAGGGCCAGGAATGCCGAGATGATCACGGCTCCGACTATCACGAGGCTGAACTCCCTGAAGAGCCTGCCGGTGACTCCCTGGAGGAAAACTATCGGGAAGAAGACCGAAACCAGGGCAATAGTTGTTGCAATGATTGCGAAATATATTTCCTTCGATCCTTTCAGCGCCGCATCCATTGGGGTCATACCGTGTTCTACCTTGGTGTATATGTTTTCCACAACCACAATGGCGTCATCAACAACCAGTCCGATTGAAAGAACTATTGCGAAAAGGGTCAGGATATTGATAGTGAAACCGGCAATGTACATAACGAAGAAGGCGCCTATCAGGGCCACCGGGATGGCAACTACCGGGATGAGTGTTGTTCTCCAGTTCCGGAGGAAGAGGAAGATTACAAGCACCACAAGGAGGAAGGCGACGAAGATAGTATTCTTGACTTCCTTGATTGATTCCCTGATATAGAGTGTGTTGTCAAAAAGCACCTCCATGCTGATATCTTCGGGCAGGTCTTTTTCCAGCTGCTTGAGCAGTATCTGGGCGTTGTCAACAATATCGATATAGTTGGCTCCCGGCTGGGGTACCAGCACCACGTTTACCGAGGGTTTGCCATTGCTCAGCAGGTGTGAGCGGATGTTCTCAGCATCAATCTCTGCAGTACCGATGTCACTGAATTTAACTACCCTGTCGCCATTCTTTGTAATGATCAGGTCATTGAATTCATCTACGGTTCTCAGTCTTCCAAGGGTCCTGATTGTAAGCTCCGTGTTGTCACCCTCGATCCTGCCTGAAGGAAGTTCCACATTCTCTCTTGTTACTGCATTGCGTACATCCAGCGGGGTCAGCCCGTACGCTGCCAGCCTGGCAGGATCCATCTTCATCCTGATGGCAAGTTTCTTTGATCCCCATACGCTCACCGCACTCACGCCGGAGATTGTCTGCAGTCTCTCCCTGAAGTTGAGCTCGGCATACTGGCTGACATCAATTATGCTCCTTGTATCACTCCTGAGAGTCACCGCGAATATTGGCTGGGCATCAGCGTCTGCCTTTTGCACTACCGGAGGGTCAACATCCTGAGGTAAACGGCGCATGGCACCGGAGACCTTGTCACGGACGTCGTTCACTGCCGTTTCCATGTCTACCTCGAGTTTGAACTCGACTGTTATGCGCGACGATCCGTCACTGCTGGAGCTCGATATGGAGCGTATCCCCTGGACACTGTTGATTGCAGACTCGAGGGGTTCGGTGATCTGTGTCTCGATGACGTCTGAGTTGGCCCCCGGAAAGGAGGTGGAGACGGTTACAATTGCCGGGTCGACGCTGGGGTAGTCTCTGACACCCAGGAAAGTATAGCCGATGCCACCCATTATAAGGATGACGAGTGCCATCACTGTGGCAAGTACCGGCCTCTGTATGCTTAATGAGGAAAGACTCATTTGGGTCTGGTGTTTTTATAAAATTGCATGTTCACCGGCTCATTCTGTAATATTTACCCTGACAGACATGTTCTGCCTGAGCTGCATCAGGCCGGTGGTAAGTACCGTATCGCCTGCTGACAGCCCCGAAAGAACCTCAATTATCGAAGCGGTTCTTGTCCCGGTAACCACCGGGATCAGGTCAGCCCTGCCGTTGCGCACCACCCAGAGCTTCTTTTCATTCATTTCAGGAACTATTGCCTCGGTAGGTACCTGGAGGGCATTAGTCTTCTCATCAGTGATCAGGGTAAGAGAAGCATACATCCCGGGCACGAGTTTTCCGGCACGGTTGTCGAACCGCGCCCTCAGTCCTATGTTTCGGGTAGGCACATCAATACGGTAGTCGACAGCATATACAGTTGCAAAAAATTCATCAGGATACCCCTCGGTCTCAAAAGAGATTTTTTTGCCCATAAGGTCCTCAGAGACATATTTTTCCGATATGGCGAATTCGAGCTTCAGGAATGACTGGTCAACGAGATGGGCAATCTTGACCTGGGGTGTCACATATGTGCCTTCACTGACATACCGGAATCCGATAATCCCGTCAAATGGGGCACGAACCTCAGTTTCGGCAATCCTGACCTTCAGCAGGTTTATATCTGCCAGGATTACGTTGTAGTCTGTCTGGAGCTGGTCAAATGCTTCGCGGCTTACAGCATCCTTGGAAAGAAGCACTCTCTGGCGCTCCAGCTTTTCCGAGAGCATCTTTTCCTGGATCTCGGAGCGGCGCAGCTGAGCCTGCAGGTCATCATCATAGATTTTCACTAGGAGGTCTCCCTTCCTGACCTTGCTTCCTTCCCGGAAGTACACGGCAGTCACTTTCCCTGACACTTTGCTGACTATATCAACCTCCTCGTTTGCCAGCAATGAACCTGCTGACCTGATCCCGTTGGTAAGATATGATGGCCTGGCTATTGTGCCTGTAACGGGCAGCTGTCCCTGGCCGCCCTGGCGCTGACCCTGCTGTCCGCCCTGTCCCTGTGCCTGTCCCTGCTGTCCGCCCTGACCTTGTACCTGTCCCTGTTGTCCGCCCGGGCGCTGTCCCTGCTGATTGCCGGTACCCATCCCCGGAGCCTGCTCCTGGACAACTGCTGCGCTAGTGTTCTTCTTCAGATCACGGTTACCCCAGAGACCAATCCGGGGGCCAGCAAACCATAGCAGCAATACTAAAGGTATGCTGGTCCACAGAGCTATTTTGGTTCCTTTTTTCATTAATGTTATTGTATATTCAGTTTCCTTGCCCGCAAAATAAGGGGGTTTCTCCAAACCATTATGTTAAAGTATATTAAAACAAACAGCGGGTTAGATAATCAGCATGCTGTTTCCCTGGGGAGGTACCTCAGTATTTTATCATTATCTCCCTGACCACCCTCTCCATGTTATCGGTTATTTTCCTCGACGGTACTGTAAAACCGTTGGCAAATGTGGTAAAGGCAATCCTTCTTCCGCTGTTGGTCGTGAAGTAACCGGCAAACGACTTTGCACTCGTGATTGTGCCGGTTTTGGCCACAACTCTCCCTTTAAACATCTCATCACGGAAATAGTTCTTCATTGTTCCTGAGACCGCACCCATCGGGAGTGATGAAATAAAGTCATCAGCAACGGCGCTGTTATTCATGTGTACAAGCAACCTGACGGTCATCAGGGCGCTGATGTTATTATTGGATGACAGGCCTGACCCGTCGAGGATCACCGCTTCATATGGTTCACATCCTATTGAATCGAGGAATTGTCTGATTACAGCAGATCCGGCGCTGAAAGTGCCTTCGCCGAGTATTTCATATCCCAGATGTTTGCGTAGGGCTTCTGCATACATGTTGACACTTTCATGGTTGGTGATCTTCACTATCTCGGCGAGGGGTGGTGAGAATGTCACGGCCACGCTGATACAATTTTTGCCTTCAACAGAGACGCGTTCAGTTCCTGGTTTGTCATCCACATCTATGCCGGCTTCCCGCATTGCGGTATCAAGCTTTCTGACCAGCGCCATGGGCGGATCAGGGATCGAAGCCCTGAGCGTGAAACTGCTGTCAGCCGGTACGCTTCCTGTTACCCATGCCATTGAGGAATAGGGGGCATTATATACATATCCCCGGTCTGTGCTGCCTGCAGAGAGAAGATAGCTGGTGAGGCTTACATCCCTGCCGTAATCCTCCACGGAATCAATCAGGGCCGGCTCGCCCTCAGCCCTGCCTGTTATGTATATTTTGTATTCGTTGTTATTTATATTGATATCATAGACCCCTGCACCATAGTACTGTCCCAGGTCACCCCACGCCCATCCTGACGGAGCGGGGTTGAAATCATATATTGATTCTGCAGCTGCCACGTGTCCCCTTACGCGCTTCACTCCGGCAGTTTTAAGTGCACTGACCCACCCGGCGGTCAGGTTGCCGTAATGTTCCGCAAAATACTCCGATCCGAGTGCAGGGTCACCTCCTCCGATTATCACCACATCACCGTCGAGAATCCCCTTTTTGCTGTTAAGTTCCCCTACAAGGCATAGGATTGTGGAGTAACGGTAGCATGGCCCGAGAAGGGAGAGGGCCACGGAGGTGGGATAAAGCTTCATGACTGAGGCGGAAGCAAGATTGCGGTCAGCATCATAGCTGTATATTATCTCACCCGTCACGGCATCGGCGAAGCAGAAGGAATAAGATGTCCCTGTTAGTGTTGTGTCGGCAAGGATTGAGTCCATTACCTGTTCCTGTGCACGGAGGTGCAGTGTTGATGCCAGGGCAATGATGAGGAGTGTCAGTAATCTGGTTCTCATTTCGGTTTGTTTTGTTCAAGAGTTGAAAGCAGGCCGCAGGCTGCGTTTATGTCCTGACCACGGCTTGCACGGATTGTTGTTATGATGCCCTTTGCATTGAGGCTGTCACGGAAAGCCTCCATCCCGTACTGGTCAGGGCTGGTGAATTCCGAGCCGGGAATATCATGGAAACGTATCAGGTTGATGCGGCAGCGGATCCCGTTGAGTATCCTGGCCAGCTCCTTAACATGTGCCGGAGTGTCATTAAGTCCCTTGAATACAATATATTCAAATGATACTCTTCTCTGTTTTCCGAAGTCGAAACCCCTGATAGTGTCAAGAACTTCTTTTACCGGGTGGGCTTTCTGTGCCGGCATCAATGACTGCCTTTCGCTGTCAAAGGGTGAGTGAAGGCTTACAGCAAGGTGGCACCTGCTCTTGCTGAGAAACGCCTCTATTTTTCCCGTAATGCCAATCGTGCTGACGGTTATCCTGGAAGGGCTCCATCCGTAGCCCCAGTCAGAGGTCAGTATCTCAAGGCTTCGGAGCACTTCCTCCAGGTTGTCAAGGGGTTCACCCATCCCCATGAATACAATATTTGTAAGGGAAGCATGTTCCGGCAAACTGCGAAATTGGTTAAGTATTTCGTTTACTGTCAGATTGCCCTGGAAACCCTGCCGTGCCGTCATGCAGAAACGGCAACCCATCCGGCAGCCCGACTGCACAGAGAGGCAGATTGTAGCCCGGTCGCGATCAGGAATATAGGCGGTCTCGATGAACCGGCCTTCGCTTACGCGGAAGAGATATTTCTTTGTGCCGTCACTGGCAGATGACTCTGATACCGGCGGATTAAGACCCGTCTCATAATCTTTCTCCAGTATACCGCGCGCTGCCAGGGAGAGGTCAGTCATCCCGTTGATTGCAGGCGCTCCCCTGCGATAGAGCCATCCCGCTATCTGCTTCGCCGCATACGGCGGCAGAGAGGCATCTCTGGCAACCTCTGACAGCTCATTGAGAGTCAGTCCGAATAGTTTCTTTTTTTCCATCAGAAACGGTAGCCTGCCCGGTCAAGGTCACGTATGCTCCTGAAGGGCTTCGGTGGTTTCAGCTCGGCGTTCAGAAAATTGTAAATGTCAAGCCTTATCTTCCTCGCCTCACGGTAGTCCATCCTGTCAAAAGAGTGTCCGCCGGGCATGTTTTCAAAGATTTTGTAGCTGAAATTCTGTTTGCCGGCAGCCTTGAGCGATTTTATCAGATGTTCCACTTCGAGGACATTTACATCCTCATCATTCGTGTTGGTATGGATTAGAAGCGGGGTGTTGCGGTAACGATCGACCTGCCAGGCAGGTGAACGCCTCCGGTATTCTGCCACGTTTTCGTCGGCTGTCTTGCCTATGTGGTAGGATGCCGAGTACAGATCACGGTATTCATCGTCCTTGTATCCCATCCGGGCGACCACGTCACTGACAGGCACGCCGGCAAAGCATGCCTTGTATGCCTCAGGGTGGTCAAAGATGCAGAAGAGACCTATCAGGCCCCCGTGACTCCAGCCAATGATACCGACTCTCTCCTTGTCGATAAATTCATAATTCTCGAGCATGTACCTGCGGCTGGCATCAACATCCTCAACCTCCAGTCCGCCATAGTCTATTCTGCGATACATCGCGGCGCCGTACCCTGTGGAGCCCCTGTATTCGGCAGCGACGACTACATACCCTTGCGATACCATCTCACGGATCATGTGCGTATGGTAGGTGGTGAAGTTTGCATGCACTCCTCCATGGGGAAGGACGAGAAGCGGGTATCTGGAGGAAGGATTTAAGTCGCGCGGAATGAAGACATAGCTCCAGAACTTGAGAGGATTGCCGGCTCCCTGTCCGGTCGGGTTGCTTTCCTTTGCCGGTGGCGGCCCGGTTATGTAAATCTTGTCAATGAACGCAACGTCACCCACACGGTCATACCAAAGCAGGTCATCGATGTTTTTTTCTATCACATCAAGCCGGTGATCCAGGGCATCGAAATTTCTGTTCACCTCATTGATTGCATTCATCAGCTCTGTGTTTCCGGGCTGTGCCTGAAGGATTCCACCCAGGCAGAGAAGTGTAACCGGAACCAGAATGGGCTTAAGAATGAGCCTTTTCATATCATTTGGTTTATTTGATTTCCTTTTCTCCGCTGAACACGAAAGTGGCAGGTCCGGTCAGGAAGATGTCCCTGGCCCTTTCTCCGGTAAGATTGAATCTCACTGACACAATCCCTCCCCTTGCCTGTACCTCTGTTGGCGTTGTGACAATTTTTCCGGTGTAAACTGCCGCAATGGCAGATGCAGTTATCCCTGTGCCGCAGGCGAGGGTTTCATCTTCCACTCCCCGTTCGTAGGTGCGGACCCTAAGCCTTCCGTCCTTAATGCTTACGAGGTTGACATTCACCCCATCTGGGGCATAGGCGGGTGACCAGCGCAGCGCTCTGCCGAAGGAGACCATGTCAGCTGAGGAGTTGTCATCGGTAAATACCACCAGGTGAGGCACACCGGTATTGATAAGGATTCCGTCCGGAGTCTGTCTGATACCGTTTACATCACATATGGATATCTCTGTCAATCCGTCACCTGCGGGTCTGGCTGTGTGAGGTCCGTCACCTGCCATGAAAGTGATGTCCCTGAAGCCGGTGATATGTCTCATTACGAAATGGGACGAGCACCTGGCTCCGTTTCCGCACATTGCCCCCGGCGATCCGTCAGCATTGAAATAGAGCATTCTGAAATCATACCCCTCGCATTCTTCGATAAGCATCAGGCCGTCTGCTCCGATTCCGAAATGTCTGTCACATAATAGCCTGATAATCAATGCGTCATCATGAGCAATAATGGAAGGGCTGTTTTTTACAATTATGAAGTCATTGCCTGCTCCCTCATATTTGTTAAAGACCATTTTCATTCCGTTAAATTGAAGTTAATTATCTTGTTAAGAATCGGTAAGTCTGTTAAAAAAGCGAAAATTTGTAAAACAATTTGTGTCTGGAAGGGTTGTAAAGATATTAATCTTTTGGGCAGGCACGCTATTTGTTCAATTCAGTCAGTTCAAAGAAAGGTATAACAAGAAAATATAAAAGCAATGAAAGGGAAAGGATTAATTACAACGTTGCTGGTCGCTCTTTTCGGGGCGCTGGCAGGGCTGTTCATCTACACCAGGTTTCTTGACAGGGATAAGCTGGTTATTGGCACTGAAAAGGAGCGGCAGATGATTGAGGAGAATGCAAGGTACACTTCTATGCTGCCGCAGTCAGGCGTAAATGATTTCACGTTTGCTGCAGAACAGACTGTTCATGCTGTGGTTCATGTAAAGACCAGGGCAACAGTCAGTTCTTCATATTCAAATCCGCTTTATGAGTTTTTTTACGGACCTGGCTCAAGCCAGCCAAGGGTGGTGCGTGGATTCGGCTCAGGAGTCATAGTGACCCAGGACGGGTACATTGTTACAAACAATCATGTCATCGAGGAGGCAGACGAGGTTGATGTGACTCTGAATGACAAGCGCACTTTTCCTGCCGAGGTGGTTGGCCGTGATCCCAGCACTGATATAGCGGTGCTTAAGGTAAAGGCTACGAATCTGCCTTATATCAGATTTGGGAATTCAGATGCAATACGTCTTGGAGAATGGGTGCTGGCAGTCGGAAATCCGTTCAATCTGACTTCGACTGTTACAGCGGGGATAGTCAGCGCAAAGGGAAGGAGCCTCGGTCTGCTTGACAACCAGTACAGGATTGAGTCGTTCATCCAGACTGACGCGGCCCTTAACCAGGGAAACAGCGGAGGAGCACTTGTAAACGTTCAGGGGGAACTGATCGGGATTACAACTGCAATTATTTCGCCAAGCGGAGCCTATGCAGGCAACTCTTTCGCTGTTCCGACGTCTATTGTAAAGAAGGTTTACGAAGATATCAGGGAGTACGGGGAGGTGCAGCGCGGACTTATGGGTGTAAATATTACCGATGTCACTGCTGAGCTTGCTGAAGAGGAAAACCTGAAGGAGATAAAGGGGGTTTATCTGACCGGAGTGACGGAAGACGGTGCGGCTAAGGCAGCCGGGCTGGCTGAGAAGGATGTGATCATCGCAATCAACGGTGAGACGGTCGAAACCACTGCGGATCTTCAGGAGAAAGTGAGCCGTTACAGACCTGGTGACAGGCTTGAGGTGACCTATCTCAGAAAGGGTAAACAGGATAAAAAGAGTGTCGTTCTCCGCAATATTGAGGGCGGAACCGGCGTTGTAGCTCCCGGGGCACAGTCCTCATCAGTGTTCGGCGCCACATTCACGCCGCTCACTGCAGGCGAGAAAAGTCAGTATAAAATATCGGGCGGAGTAAAGATCACTTCAATTTCGGAAGGCCGGTTCCGCGATCTGGGTCTTTCGAAAGGAACGGTCATAATTGACATGAACGGAGTAAAAGTGAACAGCGGTGCCGATGTCCGCAAGGCAACAGACGACGGGAAGAACCTGACATCAGTGGAGGGCTTTACCCCGGACGGAACATACTTTAAGTATCAGACCAGGAGGTAATATTGCGGAGATTTATAAGAATTGGAGAATCAGAGGTTTGCCTTTGCCGGAAGGCAACCCGGGGAGTGGTTGAATATATATTTGTTTAGTAACTTAATTAGCAGTAACTTTGCGAAAATTTTTTCGAAGGGGTATAGAGAATGAGACAACTTAAAATTACCAAATCCATAACCAACCGCGAGAGTGCGTCGTTGGACAAATATCTGCAGGAGATTGGTAAAGAAGAGTTGATATCGGTTGAGGAAGAGGTAGAGTTAGCACAGAGGATCAAGAAGGGTGACAGGGCAGCGCTGGAGAAGCTTACCAAAGCAAATCTCCGCTTTGTTGTCTCCGTAGCCAAACAGTATCAGAATCAGGGGCTTAGCCTTCCGGACCTCATTAATGAGGGTAACCTCGGCCTTATCAAGGCTGCAGAAAAATTTGATGAAACCAGGGGTTTCAAGTTCATATCATATGCTGTATGGTGGATCAGGCAATCTATCCTTCAGGCTCTCGCCGAGCAGTCCAGGATAGTACGTCTTCCGCTTAACCAGGTTGGCTCGCTGAACAAGATCAACAAGGCATTTGCCAGGTTTGAGCAGGAGAACGAGCGCATCCCGTCACCTGAGGAGCTTGCTGAAGTGCTTGACCTTCCGAAGGAAAAGGTTACTGACACTCTTAAGGTATCAGGCCGGCATGTATCAGTTGATGCACCTTTTGTTGAAGGTGAAGACAACAGTCTTCTGGACGTACTCACAAACGTTGACTCTCCTATAGCAGACAAGATGCTTATTGATGAGTCTCTCTCCAAGGAGATTGACCGTGCACTTGCAACACTTACCGAGCGCGAGAGGGATATAATACGGTATTTCTTTGGCATTGCCTGCCAGGAGATGACTCTTGAGGAGATAGGGGAGAAGTTCGGCCTAACCCGTGAAAGGGTGAGACAGATCAAGGAGAAGGCAATCCGGAGGCTGCGTCACACGTCCCGCAGCAAGCTTCTGAAAGGATACCTGGGATAGTATTCCCGGAAATAAGTAAACAGGAAAAGGAGATGCAACCAGCATCTCTTTTTTAATTTATCCCGGTTTCCGGGGAAGATGCCGTACCATTAAAAGAAATGAGCCCGGCGAATCGGGCTCATTTTGTGTCCGCGTTCAAAGCGGATCTGGGGGGAAGAACTGCTTCATACTGACATGACATCTGTGGGATACAGAAACGTCATATCTGACTGTAAAAATAGCTCAAAGGATAATCGGGTGTATGTCCGGAACAGCTTCAACTGACAGAACATCAGGTTCACACTACAGACTGTCAAACGGGTCCAACAGAATACTATTTCCCGGTAAACTTTTTAACGAATTCGTTCTTGTATGCATCACCCAGGAAGGCCTTCAGCCCTTCAGAAAGAAGGATCTCACCCTGCCTTGTATACCCGGTGACATGGTCAAGGTTGACAAGGTAGGAATGATGTACCCTTAGAAAATTCTGATCCGCCAGCAAACCGTCAAAATGCTTGAGATTCCTGGAACTGACAACCTTCCTGTTGCCTGAAAGATGAAAATTGGTGCAATAACCATCAGCCTGGCACATGATTATATCAGTGACCCTGAGAACCTCAAAACCCTTTATATTCGGAATTATAAGGGTTGACTGCCTGGGTGAGTTGCCTCTTATGTTGTTCAGCAGTGAGCTGATGATTTCGCTTGTGATTCCTGGGGTACTGGTCGATCTTACCCTGGCCACCGCATCAATCAGCTCATCAATCTTAACCGGTTTAAGGAGGTAATCGATTGCACTGAACCTGAAGGCTTTGATTGCATACTCAGAATAAGCGGTCACAAAAATGACCTTGAAATCAATTTTTTCAAACATGTTCAGCAGATCAAAGCCATTGCCGTCTGGCATCTCAATGTCAAGAAAGACAAGGTCAGGTGATGTTTTCTGAATGGCACTCCAGGCTGTCTTGAGTGAGGAGGCCGTCGCTACAACCTCGACATCCTGACAATAGTCTTGCAGATAATTGGAAATTACGTCTCTTGCCAGTTTTTCATCGTCAATTATTACAGCCCTTATCATGAGTATTCAAAGTTTTTTTTCGGTCAGTTATATTATGTGTTCTTCCTTTCAGGGAGCGCTCGGGAGATCGATTTCGACCCTGGTTCCTGTTTCAGTTCTGTCAGGATATAGATCAGAAATGGTTATCCGGCAATCAGTCAGCAGTATGTTGTTTATGATTTTCAATCTCTCCGATGCAAGTGAGATCCCCCTTGATTTCCTCGGCAGGGATTTATCCTTCATGGCTTCGGAGCGTGCTCTGCCGACACCGTCATCCTCAACTACACATGCAATGCCGGATCCTTTACCATGGAACCTGATCCGTATCATCCCTTTGCGTCCTGTAACTCCCATTACACCATGCCATATTGCATTCTCCACGAATGGCTGGATCAGCCCGGGCGAAGTCTTCAGGCTGTCTGTCCTTACATCCTTTTCAATTATAAGATCGTAGTCAAACTTGTCGCCGAACCTCAGGTGTTCAATCTTGAGGTAGTCCTCAATGGCATCAATCTCAACACTCAGCCTGACAAAATCTTCATTCATGTTGTTCAGGACAGTGCGGATATGCTTTGAGAAGTCAGCTATATACCTGTTGGCTGAAAGCCGGTCGTTATTGGAAATGAAGTAGTTGATTGAGTTGAGTGCATTGAATATAAAATGCGGGTTCATCTGGGCCCTGAGAGCCTGTTGGCGCAGCATGTCACGTTTCTGGCGTTCTCTCTGATTCATCTGTTTGAGGATGGTCCAGCCAATAAGGGAAAAAAGCGTCAGTAAAATCAGAGGCAGCGTTACCCGGAAAAGAGTGGTCTGATAGAAGTAGGGCTTAATCCGTATAGTTATTGTCTTGCTGTTACTCCATGAACCGCTGAGATCAGTGGCCTCAATATCAAGAGTATACCAGTCCGGGGCAAGGTTTGAGAAGTTGATGTTCCTGTCGTTGTGATCCGTATAATACCAGTTTGCTTCCTCACCTCCGAGCCTGTACCTGTACCTGATGATTGAGGGATTCCGGTATTCAGGCAGTACGAAGGAAAGATGGAAATTGTCATCGCCTTTTTTAAGGTAAACAGTGTCTTCCTTATAAACCGGCTTATCAAAAGTCCTTCTAAGCCCCGATACATCCAATTCCTTAATAATGATTTTCCGTGTTGTATTCTCATTTGTGCCATGAAGCACCTCGAGGGGATCAAACTCCACTGCACCGCCCACACCACCAAAGAGAAATTTGCCATCTCCGGTTATCCATGATGCGTCTGAATTGAACTCTCGTATTGGCTGGCCGTCATTTTCGCCGAATGACCTTATGAGGCCTGTGACGGGATTTATAACAGACAGTCCCTTGTTGGTTGAAACCCACATATTGCCTTCAGGGTCACGGAGAATACTGTAAGTGGTGTTGTTGGAGAGCCCTGATGAGGTTGTATAGAAAGTCTTTTCACCGGTTACATGGTTATAACGGCAGACACCTGTACCGAGGGTGGCAATCCACAGATCTCCGCTGTCGCCCTCGCAGACGGCCTCATAGTTTGTAACTCCCTGTGCCAGTCTGATGAGACTGTGATCTCCTGTATCGAGATTATATTCCAGCAGGTAGCTGTTGCTGCATCCGGCCCATAGGATATTCCCCTGCCTGTAAAAAGTAAAAATATAGGAAGTATCCCGTAATGTCAATAACCGTGTTGACTGCCTTGTGACCGGATTGTATCTGATAATTCCATCGTCAGCAATCAGTATGCTCCCGTCCCTGTCATAGCACATTGTATGGTTAACCCTTGCGGGGTAATGTTTTTCAGTTTTTCCTGTTTCAAGGTCGTAGTGAAGGAGCAGGTTGTTATAGTACCCTATCCATATTGCTCCGGTGTCAGGCAGAAAAGACCTGGCGTGCCACAGGTCCTTGATTTCCTGTTCATTGAGGATAAGTTTTTTTTTCGGCACGCCGTTGCCTGGCGGTATCCTGATGAGGTAGTTCCTGTCTCTTGAAGCTATCCACAGGGCATCGTTCTCATCCTTTATCAGGCCAAAGACATTCAGCTCATTGAAGTTTGTAGGGAGAGGATTTATATGCCTGAATTCATGAGGGGTAAAAACCATCTTGACCACACCGGCCGGTGTTCCGCCCTGACCCTGGCGTGAAAACCACAGCATTTCGGGATCATGCAACATGTATGTGGTCGGCAGACCGCATATATCAGCAGGAACGATAATTACAGAGTCCTTTTCGGGGAAACAGATGTTAAGCCCTGTGTCATAGTTGTAAAATATCACGGGCTGGTCACCGGTAAACCTTATTCTGCCTGAATCTCTTCCGACCTCCATGAAACATTTCCCGGCTTCGTCATATCTGAATAACCCTGAAAGTGAGGCGAGCCACAGGTTTCCGGAGGTGTCTTCAACCATTGTCGAATAACCTGCTGCATTGAAAAAAGTCCCGATCCTACCAGGAAGCCTCTCTATTGTGTTAAAACTTTTTACCTCAGTGTATCTTTGGCCATCTGACCCGTCAGTGCCGATATCCAGTTTTACCGCTTCAGTTCCGATGAGCCATGGTTCATTGTTGCTGTCGAACATGAGGCGGTTTCGGGCAAATTTCAGTATAAGTCTGTCCGCAGGTTTATTTCTCCATGGATAGAACAGAGTCTCTTCCGATGAAGGTTCATACCTGAGCGCTCCCTTATCCAAAATGAACCACAGGTATCCGTCAGGACTGTAATTGAAGCATGCGAGGTCAGTGACAGCATATCCTCCTATGCTGCTTATGCGGCTGAAAGTTTCAGTGGCACGGTTGAAGACTGACAGCATTCCGTTGTCTGTTGTGATCCACAGGTTGTCCTTGCAGTCTACGAAAACCTGGCTGACAGAGAAATATGGTATTGTGGTACTGTCTGCCGGATCATGGAAATAGGTTTTGAAATCAGTGCCGTCATACCTTGTCAGCCCGTCCCATGTTGCCATCCAGATGAAGCCACTGCTATCGACGGCGATTGTCCTTACATCGTCATGGCCGAGCCCGTCGCCCGATCCGTAATGGGTAAGCACGTATCCCTGCCCTGAAACCCGGGTCACTGGACCGGTGAGCAGGAATGTGATGCAGCAGAGCAGCACAGTGCGGTATGGCAGGCACATCAGCTGAATATGTATGACAATACAAAAATATAAAAAACTAATAAACAGCCTGCCTGAGCTTCCATGAAATACATGGCTGAAGCCGGGTTATGTAAACTCTATGTATTGTTGTTTGCTAAAAAGCACCGGCCGGTATGTGTGATACCTGCCTAAATTGCTATTTTTGCTACCCCAGACGTCAGTTAATGGAATTCAGGCTCACATCAGACTATACACCCGCCGGCGATCAGCCGGAGGCAATACGTCAGCTGACCGAAGGGCTACTGCAGGGGGTGCCTTATCAGACGCTGCTTGGGGTCACGGGGTCAGGGAAAACCTTCACAATTGCGAATGTGATTGCCAGGCTCAACAGGCCTGTGCTGGTTCTTAGTCACAATAAGACACTCGCTGCCCAGTTGTACGGAGAGTTCAGGGAGTTTTTCCCTGAAAATGCAGTTGAATATTTTGTGTCATATTACGACTATTATCAGCCTGAGGCTTATCTTCCGGTGACTGATACCTACATTGAAAAAGATCTGTCAATAAATGACGAGATAGAAAAGTTGCGGCTCAGTGCCACCTCGTCGCTTCTTTCAGGAAGGCGTGATGTGATAGTAGTTTCTTCCGTCTCGTGTATTTACGGTATCGGGAATCCGGATGATTTCCGTTCAAATACTGTTCATGTGATCAAAGGGGCTAAAATCAGCCGCACACTTCTGCTCCGGAAACTGGTTGACAGCCTCTATGCGCGCAATGAACTGGAATTCACTCATGGAACCTTCAGGGTCAGGGGTGATACAGTAGATGTTTTTCCGGCATATGCCGACCTCGCCTTGCGGATAGTCTTCTTCGGAGATGAGATCGAGGAAGTCTCCACATTCGATCCTCTTTCCGGTCAACACCGCGAAAACCTTGAGGAATATGTTATTTATCCGGCGAACCTTTTTGTCACCACCAGGGACCGGATCAATTCTGCTGTGACACTGATACAGGATGACATGGTGTTGCAGGCCAGACATTTCCGTGATACGGGCCGTCCGGAGGAAGCCAAAAGGATAGAACAAAGGGTTCAGTATGACCTGGAGATGATAAAAGAGCTGGGTTATTGCAGCGGGATAGAAAACTATTCCAGGTATTTTGACGGCAGGGCGCCTGGCACCCGACCCTTCTGCCTCCTCGACTGTTTCCCGAAGGATTTCATCACGGTCATCGACGAAAGTCACGTCACCGTTCCCCAGATAAGGGCAATGTACGGTGGTGACCACTCGCGCAAACAGACGCTGGTGGAATATGGTTTCCGCCTCCCGTCAGCGCTTGACAACAGACCGCTGAGACTTGAGGAGTTTGAGGCGCTTACAGGCCAGACTATTTATATGAGTGCCACTCCTGCCGAGTATGAGATGGAAAAGAGTGAAGGTGTATTTGTTGACCAGGTGATAAGGCCTACCGGGCTACTCGATCCGCCGGTGGAAGTACGGCCAAGCCGCAACCAGGTAGACGATCTCATGGAGGAGATAAGAAAACGCTCCGCCAGAAACGAGAGAGTGCTGGTAACGACAATGACTAAAAGAATGGCGGAGGAACTAAATAATTACCTGACCAGGTTTGACATTAAGGCGAGGTATATCCACTCAGATGTTGAGACGATTGAGAGAGTGGAGATTCTGGAGGAACTCAGATCAGGTGTGTTCGATGTGCTTGTGGGTGTGAACCTTCTGCGTGAAGGGCTTGACCTGCCGGAGGTTTCACTTGTGGCAATCCTCGATGCTGACAAGGAGGGTTTTCTCAGGTCAGGAAGAGCGCTTACACAGACGGCCGGAAGGGCTGCCAGGAATATAAACGGCCTGGTTGTGATGTATGCTGACCGTATTACCGGATCAATGCAGGAGACAATCAACGAGACCAGGAGAAGGCAGGCCAGGCAGTTAAAATACAACTCGGACATGGGAATAACCCCGCAACAGGTTGTCAAGAAGAGCGGTACCATGCTGAAGGGCCTCAGTCACAAGGGAGTGGAGCTGCATGCCTACACCGGACCAGTGAAGGTTGATGTGGCAGCTGACCCGGTTGTAAAATACATGTCACGGGAGCAGCTTGAGAAGGCAATTGACAAGACCCGCAAGGCGATGGAGAAGGCTGCCGCTGCACTCGACTTCATCGAGGCAGCCAGGCTGCGTGATGAGATCGAGGGAATGAGGAGACTGGCGTCCGAAAGAGGCTAGCCTGAACGGCCGGGTACGAAAAGGGCTTTAATCACGTTTGATATTGTAAGTTATTCTCCGACAGGAGGCAAAAATTGAGTTAATATCTGTATGCTTAGATATGTAGCGGTTTTTTTCATCGCGGCCCTTTTGACAGGGGCGTGCACCAGGCTGCCTGAACCTGAGCCCGTAGAAAATCCCCGCGTAGTGATACTCATGTATCACCGGATCTCCGAGGGTGAGGCCGGTAACCTCTATGAACGCAGTGCGGAGGATTTCGAAAAGGACCTTATGTACCTGCAGGAAAATAATATCAGGGTGATCGACTTCAATGAACTGGAATCAGTTGTCTCCGGGGATATGAAGCTTACAACCCATGCCGCTGTGATTACATTTGATGACGGCGATCATTCCTGGTATACATATGTTGCCCCGCTGCTGAAGAGGTACAGGATGAAGGCAACCTTCTTCCTCTGGGCTTCGAAGATTGATATGGATTCATTCCTTACCTGGGAAGAGGTTCAGCGGTTGAGCAGCTACACAAGAGACGGAGGAGTCAGACCATTTTCTTTCGGATCACATACAATGTCACACCAGTATCTGATGAATATGAAGGCTGCCCATGGCGGAGGTGACGCGTTCCAGGCTTACCTCGATGAGGAACTGGGAGGTTCCAGGGTGCTCATTGAAAGGCATATATACGGCCGGGTGGAGGCACTTGCCCTTCCTTACGGCGACGGAGCCGGTGATGTGGACATCATCGCAGGCGCCCGGCGACATGGATACAGTTTTATACGAACCTCTGAACGCAATGTGACCGGAGCAACGGGAGACAATCTCTTCAGGCTTCCAAGCCTCCCGCTTCTCAATGATACGGACCAGGAACTCATTGGCAATTACCTCGGAATTCAATAACGGCTGAAAACTTACCCCTGAAACCATAATGAGCAAAAAAGGAAATTACGAATGCTGCCGCTACAGGTCACATCCCTGGCACGGGATCGATATCGGGAACTCAGCCCCCGCGATCGTGATGACATACGTTGAGATGGTCCCCACTGACACAGTCAAGTATGAAATGGATAAGGTCTCCGGATACCTGAGACTTGACAGACCACAACGCTATTCAAATGTTGTGCCTGCCCTGTACGGCTTCATACCCAGGACCCTGACCGGTCCGGATGTGGCAGACCGGACAATGGAGAAGACAGGGTTGAAAGACATTAAGGGTGACGGAGATGCGATGGATATATGCATCCTTACTGAAAAAGACATAACTCACGGAGATATACTTGTACTTGCAAGGCCCATTGGCGGATTCAGAATGATAGACGGCAACGAGGCTGATGACAAGATCATAGCAGTGCTTTATAACGACGCAGTTTACGGGGGGTACGCTGATATCAAGGATTGTCCGCAGATAGCCATCGAAAGACTGAGGCACTATTTCCTTACATACAAGGATCTGCCCGGAGAAAAGAGAAGGGTTACAATTGCTGATATCTATGACACTGCTGAGGCACAGGAGGTAATCAGACGATCGATGTCAGACTACGCCAGGGCGTTCTCCGGAATATTATAATATTACTGCAACCGGCCTGAAATGCCGGCAGGGAAGGTGTGTTCCATGTGTTTCATTGACGAACAGGCCTATAAGTTGATGATCATGCATCAGATTTTGATTAAGGGTTATGAACTTACCGCCACTTGGCCTAATTTTGAAAAGTATAATTAACTTGAGCGAATTGTTTTTGGACCGGGAAGAACTAAATAATGAAAAAGCCAACTGACTTAATCATCGGAAAGACGCCAAAAACGCCACAGATAGAACTGAAATACAGCTGTGGCGAGCTTTCAATCAAAGGCAGATCATTGCCTGAAAATGCATCAAGGCTCTATGAGCCTGTGCTTAACTGGGTTAATAATTATGTCATTCAACCACAGCCGGTCACCAACCTCCGGCTCAATGTGGAGTACTTCAATACCTCCTCATCACTGTGGATATCGAAGATAATCAAGACACTGACCCGGATTAACAATCCCGATTACAGGCTGACTGTCCATATTTATATCCCGCTCGAAGAGTATGATGACATGAAATTGTCAGCAGATGTGCGCGACTCTTTCAATCCCATAACTGATATCCTCCAGGATTCAATTCCCGAGGTTAGTCTCAAACTTTACGCCACAGACGATACGTCAAGAGTCATACGTGATGCCCTGGTGCTGTTTTAGAAATCCAGCCTGCTGACTTTGATTTCCGTCCGGGAATAATCTAAAATTTAATCATATCAATTCGGTGATTGGTCAAAAGCAATCCGCTTTTGACTAAAACAGTGATTCATGAGGTCAGTCTCCTGTTTGTGTCAGCAAACTGCCGTAATTACCTGACAAAACTTCCAGCCATATCTCAGGGTGTCCGTAAAATGAGCACCTGAGATTTGTTTTCATTGTATTGTCGGGGTAGATTTGATATGAAAATCAATAAGTCAGGCAATGAAATCAGCGGCTGTTTTCAGAGTGTTAAGCATGATAGTTCTCTGCGGTTTCAGTTTCTTCCGCTATATGAGAAGGGCTGGAATCAGCGGAGAACCAGGGCTGATAATACTGTCATCAAACAAGGGAGCCAATTATGGCCGAATTGACCTGAGCCGGGCCAGGACGCTGATAAGCCTGCGCCGGCTTGACCTTATTAAACACCTTGAGATGTTCGTAAGCTCCCTTGTCATGCTGCTGCCGCCTCAGACATGCTTTGTCGGCTGTTTTGCTCATCAGAGAAACACATCGTGGGGAGAAGAGATTCACGGCACTGGTCCGCATTTCCTGGCTAGGCTCCTGCATCATCATGCAGCAGGAAACAGTGAACTCAGCCGTGAAAGGGTTTCAGCTTTACTTGGCAGGTGTGGCATGGTAGTCATTGATATGAAGGAGATGAACGGCCTTACTTATTTCCACAGCAGAAAACGAAGCAATTAAGTATTGCACAAACATAAAGGAACAGCAATGAAAACTTATTACCAGATTTCTTCAGACGTAACCGGAAAGGTTCTCCTGAGGAGAAGAAAAATTGCCAAAGCACTCAGATGGTGGCTGAATGAAAACGGGTATACTTATAAGTACCTTTTCTATTCGGCATAAATTGAGGCAGGAGATATCGGTGATGTTCACCTGCAAAACTCCGGGGATAATTAAATATATCAAAACCAAAAGGACATGACAATCAGAAAAGTATTGTTCCCATTCATATTATTTCTCGTTGCTTCCTGCGGCACATCTAGCAAAACTGCTACTGAGCCGGATGAAGACCGTCTTTATGTCACCCGCATGTATATCGGTGACTATCAGGATTACAGGCATACGGCTCCTGCCCGGTTCGGTGATCCTCATCTTATCTGGATCAAGACTTCCCGTGACAGTACTTTCGGAAAAATATCAGCTTACAGCAAGGAATGCGGGTTCCGCGAAGGTGACCGGCTGTATCTGCGAAGGCAGTATGTCACACCTGGAATCTACGGATACTGGATGTACCAGATCGAGAATGATTCATCGGTCTTTTACCGGGTCTGCGAATACCAGAATGACAGGAAGGTTCTTGTTCAGAGCTGGTACTGACAATCCCATACAGGATGGGAAGGGCCTGCCTTAATTCCCGCTCCTTTATCTCAGCTTTTTCTGATAACTGTCACGGTAAACCCTGTTGATGCCGTCTGCCCTGATGTTGCCCTTCTGAAGGAGCGTATTCTTCATGTCATTAGCTGAGTCACTGTATGCAGGGCATACTGACTGGTTGCATGATGACAGCAGAAGGACGGCAAGGCCAAGAAATATCAGTTTTTTCATCACTGCGAATTTAGGGAATCCCCTCCTTTAAAGCAAAAGCTGACGAACCGTTAATCTTCAGGTTTTTCCTGACCCGGAAAATTGTTATTTTTACTGATCTTATTACATTTAATTCCAGCTACAAATAAAAACTATTATGAATAAGATCCACTTTGGTTGCATTTTACTCTTCTCAGCATTTCTGGTTTCGGTTCCTGAAGTTCACAGCTGCACAATCATTGCTGCCGGGAAGAAGGCCACGGCTGACGGTTCTGTCATCATTTCGCATACTGATACCGGTCCGGATTCAAGAATTTACTATGTCCCGGGCAAAACCTTCAGGGCAGGGGAGCAGGCCCCTGTTTACTGGGGCATCCAGGATGCAGGACTTCCTCTTACGGACGACGGTGAAGTGCTAGGTTACATCCCTCAGGTCAGGAAAACATACGGGTACTTCCATTCTGCGTATTCTCACATGAATGAGGTTCAGCTGGGTATTGCCGAGAGTACAACGGCACAGCGGCCCGAACTGGTTTGTACCCGCGAGGGAGGGAAGCAGATCATGACTATCGAGCAGGCGATGATATTTGCACTTCAGAGGTATGACAGGGCGAGGGAGGCGGTTATGTTTATTGGCGATCTGATGATCCGTTACGGTTTTCTGCCATCCAGCGGTGACGGTTCCGAGACTCTTGTTATTGCAGATACTGAGGAGGCATGGGTTTTTGAGGTCTTCGGTGTTGGTAACGGCTGGGAACCGGGCACAGGCAGACCGGGAGCTGTATGGGCTGCACAGCGGCTTCCTGATGATCAGGCGACGATGGTTCCCAACTGGAGCATTATCAAGGAGATCGATGCTTCAGACAGTAAATGGTTCCTCGTTTCTGACAACTACATGCAGGAGGCAATTGACCGGGGATGGTATGATCCGGCTTCCGGCAAACCCTTCATCTGGCAGGAAGCCTACTCCCCGCTTCCCGAGGAGTATGCCACAAGCCGGTTCTGGCTCTTCTACTCCACATTTATGCCCAACCTTCGGGAGTGGCCCGACAGGAAGCTTGACCCGGCAAACCCTTACAAGGGTATGCAGCCTTACTACCAGGTGGTGGAGCCTCTCTCAATCTATCCTTTTGCAGCTGTTCCCGAGAAGAAGATTTCAGTCAGGGATGTTATTTCGTTCCAGCGTTCGACATTCGAGGGCACCATCTATGACATGACTTCCTACCCGGAGTGGCTGGTACCAGACGGTAACGGGGGTTATGTGAAAAGCCCGCTTGCCACACCCTTCCCGGGCAGTGAGATGCGGAAGCTCATCAAACAGACATACAGAAGACCTGTGGCCCGTCACCGGGGACACTACGGAATGGTGATGCAGCTTCGTGACTGGCTGCCGGATGCCATCGGCGGGGTATACTGGGTGTATCTTGACAATCCATATTTCAGTCCGTATGTTCCCATTTACGCCGGAAACCTCTCTGTGGCCGTGACCTACAATATTTACGATCCGGAGAAGTACGACGAACGCTCCGCCCGGTGGGCGATAGATTTCGTGGATAACCTTGCAAATCTTCAGTTCAGGGATATTGCGGCAGATGTGCGTGCGGTGAGGGATCCGTTCGAGGCGGAGATATTTGACGGGCAGGAGAAGACTGAGACGCAGGCACTCGGGATCTACAAAAAGGATCCGGCAGCGGCCCGGAAGTTTCTTACTGATTACTCTGACGGGAAGATGAACAGGGTTACTGAAATGTTCCTGGAACTTCGTGATCAGATTATCACCCGGTACACCAACAACAGGGAGTAGGAGACTGTCTCCCTTTCAGTACTATTTTCAATGCTTGATATTGTGTTTTAATAAATGAGACACAAATGCATTTCAGGGAGGTTGTAATAAAAACAGGGCGCTGCTTTTTGCTGCTTTTCCCCGTCATCCTCCTTTCCGGGTGGAAGAGTGATGATGCCATTGCCTTCAATGCCGGTAAAAATGATCAGGACACCCTAAAGGCCTTCATAAGAAACGAAGCAATCGGCCGGGGGATAAATTTCGGGAATGCGCTTGAGGCCCCCAATGAAGGTGAATGGGGCCTGACGATAAAGGAAACGTATATTCAGGCAGTTGCAGATGCCGGGTTCAATTCGGTCAGGCTTCCTGTTTGCTGGTCGGCGCATACCGGACGGTCATCTCCGTATAATATTGATCCTGTCTTTGTCAGCAGGGTCGATGAGGTGGTCTCATGGTGTCTGAGCAGGAACCTCGCAGTGATCATCACAATCCACCATTTCAACGAACTCTACAATTTTCCTGATGATCCGTTATACCAGAACATGTTCTTTTCAATCTGGAAACAGCTAGCCCTGCATTACCTGGGCACAAATCCTGAGAAGCTTTTCTTTGAGGTTCTCAATGAGCCAGAGGTAAACCTTACACCTGAGAAGTGGAACCTTCTTATCCCCAGGATAATAGATTCAATCAGGGTCTATGACAACGACAGAACACTGATTATCGACGCACCTGACTATGGTGCTCATACATCACTCTCAAAACTGAGCATTCCGGAATCTGAAGACAACCTGATTGTAAGTACAAGGTATTACCTTCCATGGCAGTTTGCCCAGCAGGGCGCCTGGTGGAGCGACTGGACAGATCTGAGCCTGTATCTGGGTACGACATGGAGAGGCACCTTTACTGAGAGGGATGCTGTGCTTGCGGATGTGGCGATGATAAGGAGCTGGTCGGAAAGCAACAATATCCCTGTGACAATAGGTGAATGGGGCTCGATAATGTTCGCCGATAATCAGAGCCGACTCGACTGGACGAATTTTGTGAGGAGGCAATTCGATCTTAACGGATTCAGCTGGAGTTATTTTGACTTCGGGGTAGTTTTCAAGGCGTACAGCAATGCCGAAGAGAGGTGGCTGACAGGCTTTGCCGAAGCACTGACAGGAGACAGCGAAACGGTATCTGACGGCAGAGTCTCCGACAGCCTCCGGATAACGCCTGCAAAACCCTCAGTATCTGATGAGCTGATTGCACGTTCCTACTTCAGGATACCAAATAGTTGCAGCAATACAGACTCGGTCAGGATTACGAGGAACGGATCTGTAATTAAGGTAAAAGCATGGCATACCGAGCATATCCCGCAGAGCAATACTGAAACCAGGTGTGCTGATACTGTAAATATCGGCAGGTTATCGCCCGGAACTTACACTTTGATTTTCGACTCTGACTACATTGATAAGGTAAACTCGATACATTACTCGGTATTTGATACAATTGACATAGTTATCTCCGGTGCAGTGGCGGTAAATGATGACTATTATGATACAGCTTCTGTCTATCCTGTTCCTGCCAGTGACTATTTGAAAGTTGACAATATCGGAACAGCGTGCGAATATGAAATTTATGACACTCAGGGTCATTTGCTGTCATCAGGAACCACAGGTGAGGGATTTATAAATACTGCCAGCCTCATGAACGGGGGATACATCCTCTGTATCAACATGGACGGGAACAAGGTACTCAGCAAAAGGATTATTGTTGCCCGATGATTTACCTGTGTCGAATCAGGTATGCTGGACCGGGTTTAATGCTCCAGGGTTGCAGTTCGGACGACTGGATATACGTAAAACCAGCTATTGACTACTGGTTTCTGACTTGTAAATGTTAATATTAACCTGGATTTTTGAAAGTTCTTAGAAATTCAACCACCCAAATGTAAGGATGGCATGAAAAAGGTAGTCCAGAGCTGATAAATACACAATTACTTAGAGTCATATTGTTAGCTTTCTTCCTGCAAACAAGAGTAAAGAAATTCATAATAAGGCTGTCTTTTCTTATAGAACATACAACTTACGTGTAGTTCATACCACCCTGACCTGCATCTATTTAACTTCATCTTCCGGGAAATGAATCGATTTTGGCAAGGATAGAACAATCTTTGGGACGTTGAGAACAATCTTTGGGACATATAGCAAAATTGGTTTCAATCCCAGGTACTAAATTAGTTGTAATTAAAAAATCGATTACCAATGAAAAGAGCCTTGCTTTTATGCGCCTTCTTTCTATTCATGTTTTCTTGTGATTATCAAGATAATGGACTAACAAGTATTGATGACTCAATTACTTCTGACTATTTGTTAGCTGGAAGTTTGGATTCATTTATTAGTCAGTTTCAAATAGTGAGACTAACCGGGAAACCTGGAACTACAACGATCAGTATTGGAGATGCTGACCTTTCGAAATACCAACCTTGTTTCGTTTTGTATGTAGCATCCGGACCAGCTCCTGAAACGACCGTGTCAAGTGCAATTATAAAGCTGGACGGTATGGTTGTTTTGAGTACCTCCGATTTTTCGAAGAACCGTGGACAATATACATTTGAAGTCTGCAACTTGTGTTCTACCTCTGTACTAACCGTCGAAGTCCGAGGAGAACCTGGTTCATTTGTAAATGTATGGATTGAGGGAAAGTTGAAAGAAATCGATGCTGATGGTGATGGATACTTGTCCTCAGAGGGTGATTGTAATGATGCTGAACCGACTATTCATCCAGGGGCAACTGAAATTTGTGGTGATGGCATTGATCAGGATTGTAACAACACAGATCTGCTATGTCCCGATGATATTGATGACGACGGTGATAGTTATACCGAGAATGCAGGCGACTGTGTTGATAGTGATAGTTCAATTCATCCCGGTGCTCTTGAAATATGTGGTGATGGCATTGATCAGGATTGTGATGGTGCTGACCTGATCTGCCCTGACACAGATGGCGACGGCGTTGCTGACATCAAAGATAATTGTCCGAATGTTCCAAATCCAGATCAGACAGATTCAGATGGTAATGGTACAGGTGATGTGTGTGAAACTGTAACTGACATAGATGGGAATGTTTATAACGTTATAATATTCGGAGAACAATGGTGGCTCCGCGAAAATCTTAGAACTTCAAGGTATAGCAATGGAGATATCATACCTAATATAACTTCTTATTCAACCTGGGATGGCCTGACAGAAGGAGCTTATTGTGATTATGATAATAACCCGGAATTTGCCTCAACATATGGTCATTTATACAAATGGTGGACTGTTGCAGACGCGCGGAATGTTTGTCCCGATGGCTGGCATGTTCCATCACTTCCAGAGTGGGAGGCGTTACGTAACTACCTTATCGACAATAATTATGCATATAGTGGCCCAGGGAGTACAGATATTGCCAAATCAATGGCCGCATCATCAGGATGGACAATGTATGGAGACCCTGGGACAGTTGGCAATGACCAGGCATCTAATAATAGTTCTGGATTTAATATGCGTCCCGGGGGGCATCGTACTCCAGATGGGGAATTTCTCGCTCAGGGGGTTACAAGTCCTTGTTGGACCATTACAGAGGTCGAGGGTAATATCTATCAAGCTATCAGAGTCTCATTGTATGCCCATTGGAATGATTTAAACATCTATTCTCTGCCTAAGGGATATGGGTTTGGGATTCGTTGCGTTAAAAACCAATAGTACCAAATGAATCATTGCCTCCACTTTTCTGGTTAGGAATTAATAAGGCACCAATAATTTTTGTCCCCCGCGCATTGAATACGGGGGCTTCTGTTTTATTAAGCAATATGACCTCGATTCAGTCCGGGATTGCTATCTTGGCAAGCTGGAGGAAGCCGTTATCCAATTTGTGATTGCAAGAGTCAGGGTAGAAGGATTTGTCAACAAGCAATCTGGCTCATTGATCTAAATCAGTTTTTAATGCATCGGACAGAAATCCCGCTTTCACTGTCCCATCCGCTATTACCCCCACCAGGTAAGTCAATACGATCATTCCTTAGAGTTCGATAATAGTAGAAAGTTACTCGTTCTCCATTAACAATATAAGAAATTTGAAATGTAGATGACCACCATGCCGTTGTATATCCCATACCATTAAATTTGCCATCTTTACCTCTATAACCTGCAGGTAGGCCCGTAAATCCAGTGATATTTCTTTGATCTGGATAATCTGTACTCCCTACTGACCCTTCAACAGCTGAATATTCCCAATCGTATGAGGATGCCAAAGACTTACCAATCTTTTCCTCCAACAGTGTCCCATCGAAGTTATACCCATTAGCAATTAAATAATCCTCGAGTTCTTTCCATTCGTCATCTGATGGTAAATGCCAACCTGTGGGGCAAGCGGATGTGGCTTGGGTGTGATTGTATAATACGCCATAAGTATTGTAATTATCTGTTGCTTTTGCTTCATTAATATCTGAACCCACATAACCATATACCCAGTTGCCAAGACTATTAGACGGCGGATAAACGCGGCTGAGATATCTCATGTTTTCAGCCATCCACATTTGATTCCCGATCTGAAGTGTCCTATATACATTGTTGTCCCGGGGATCTTTAAAAGAGCCATAGTTTACATTGGGATTAAAGACAATATCGCTTCCTGAATTTGGAGGAGTTTTAATTAGATACTCTAACACCTGATTGAATACTTGATCATCATCAGTCATTGCCATGTGTGCCCAAGCAGTGTTTATCATTATTGGAGCATCAGGACTAATCGCTTCTTCCATTGCCAGAGCGCTTGCAACTTGTACGATACCATCATCTTCTCCTTCCAGGTAAGCACTTGCCTGTTGGCTTAATATTCTATCCCTGAATGAGTTAGATGGATCATCAGGATTATTGGTTGAAGCGATCGTAAAGTAGGGGACTGAGGGTACACCTGTTTGATTTAGGGTTTGTATAAACTCTGAATCTACATTTAGATCATTAAATCCCTGAGTATTATAATTATAAATGTATGTACTGAAAGGATGACCTGTGGAATATTCTGCCGAAACCAGATCGCCAAGTATCATTCTGAATATTGCCAATGGTGAGCCCAAGTGTGGTGTCCCCAATGTAATTAGTTTATTCACATATTTGGCTCCATCATATTGTTCTATCATTGAACGGGCCACTAATCCTCCCATGCTATGAGCAACGATGTCAACCTGCTTTTCTTCAGCATAGATGTCTAATGCTTCTTTTAGGATCTCAGCATTTGATCTGATGGCTTTAGCCGATATATAAACGAAAGTCCAAACCTCCGAGTAATTCAGATCATCACTGTCTTGAATCTTGGGAATGAAATCATTCCACCTTTCAGCATCACCGGTCCAGCCATGAATCAGAAGCAGGACCCTCGAAGCAGGCTTAATGGTAGGAGTCATAAATGATAGATTTCCATTACTATCTGCAGTGACTTTCTTAAGACCCATTTGTTTTAACGGGGGATATTGCTTTGAAAAGCTAAGGAAAATGATAACCTCACTCACAGCTGCTTTTGATTTAGTTAAGCCGGATTCCCAGTCTATAACGTCAATGCTAACGAGAACTTTCCCTCCGTCAAGAGTATAGCTGTATGGCAAGTAAGATGCCCCATTGTAGCCTACTGCAAAACATTTTAAAGTATCCAGGGATAAGGTTAGAATCGGAACCTCAAGTACCACAGGCTGATTTATTGGCCCTGCTGGAAGACGAATAGTAACAGGAGTTCCGATTATTTCAAATCCAGAGTTAGGCAATACTGTGGGTTCATAGCCAGTTACTCCAATAAATACCGTCCCACTATTTGATAAAGCACCTGATGGAATTGTCAACTTTATTGAGTCCGAGGTGACCAATACACCTCCTGATTGAGCCGAAATATATTCTTCAGCTTGCCTTGTATCGAGGACTGTCTCTTCTTCATGGCAGGAAACGAGGAGCATTAACAGCGGCAAGAATATATGGTAGGATCTCATAATATATAGCTAGTTGATAGATTTAGCTGGAATTTGAAAGAGCAAATAAATATACTAAATAAAATGATTAATAGTAGTTACGATTTGACTAGTAATCAAATCTATATGACGAATGGAATCTAATAAATTGGAGGGTAAAATACTCAAGGCACTAAAAGCATCAGGATAATGGCAACTGTAAAGCATGTACCGGGTTGAATGGATAAGGTGGACAAACAATAATCGATAATAGTTTCTGTTTAGCTATGGTGTAGTAAATGAATGTTAACATTTATTGAGATTTGGGATAATGCTTCCCACCGGCTGGCGGATCGCGTGATCCCTGGTGGAGAGGTGACAAGAGCAGAAAAAACCCGCAACGAGCATGGCTCGTTGCTGTTTTTTGCTTTTAAATGCTCCTCGGAAGCAAGCTTCCTCGCTGCCCTTAAAAGCAAAAACCACCCGCCGGATTTGGCGGATGGTTTTTTTCTGCTCAGTCGGGATGCCGGGATTTGAACCCGGGGCCCCTTGCCCCCCAGACAAGTACTCTAACCGGGCTGAGCTACATCCCGTGCTTTTAAAGCGGTGCAAAATTAATTAACTATTCTGATTATGCAAAAAAAAGCTGAGGCCTGCTCTCGGGCATAAAAAAGGAAATATGATACAGCAGGGTAATTAATTATATTTGTTTGTCATTTTATAACGTTATCAAATTACAGACAAGAATCATGAATCAGGTCAATCGCCGTAATTTCCTGCGCCTGGCGGGCGCAGGAGCCGCCGCTGCTGCAGCAGCACCGGTAGCTCAGGCAATGGGAGCGGCTACAGCACCCGTTGCCAATGTCATAAACCATGCAACTGCAGGTCAGCAGACACAGCAGGGCAAACCGGATACGAACATAGCTGACGCGGCGAAGATTGCCCGTGGTCCGAACTCAATGCCCGGACTTTATCCCGGACGCGTGGCACTTGTGAAAAACACCCGTTCTGTCAGGGACAACGCCATCGCAGAACAGGAAGTGTATGATATGATAGCACGCTCCATGCTCGAACTTACAGGAGAAAAGAAACTGAAGAAGGCATGGAGAAAGTTCGTCGGTCCAGGTGAACGGATAGGCCTTAAGGTCAATCCTGTGGCAGGCAAGAGTCTCAGTACCAGTCATGAAGTTGTAAGGGCGGTAATAGCCCAGCTTGAAGAGAGCGGGATAAAGAGATCTCAACTCACTATCTGGGACAGGCGTGAGTTCGAGCTTACAGACGTTGGTTTCACTCAGGAAAACTACCCGGGAATCCGGATCGTCGGTACCGAACAGATGGACAAGGATGGTCTCTATTACGGCAAGGACGGCAAACTGTACGGTGAGCATATGATTGACCGCGACTGGTATTACTGGGCAGACGTGGAAGGGGAATATGATGAGTACACTATGCCATATATGGTCAACGGAGGCAAGTATTCCTACTTTTCAAAGATCATTACACAGGAGCTTGACAAAATCATAAATATCCCGATTCTGAAAAATGCGGGCATGACTGTGACTCTGGCACTGAAGAACCTGGCCTTCGGAGCAGTATCAAACACAGGCAGGCTTCATGCAAAGCTGTGGAACGAGACATGTGCACAGGTATGCGCATTTGCACCTCTGCGAGACAAAGTCGTCCTGAATATCGTTGACGGCATCAAGGGATGCTTTAACGGCGGACCAGGAGCAAACCCGCAGTTCTTCTGTGACTACCATTCAATCATCACAGGTTCTGACCCGGTAGCTGTTGACCGAATCGGATTTGACATCGTTATAGCCAAAAGGATTGCTGAGGGACTACAGAAAGCTGCCACACCACAGGGACTGGAATTCATGCTTCAGGCTGAAAAGCTGTCGCTCGGCATTGCAGACAGGGAGAAAATAGAGCTGAGAGAGGTGATACTCGGATAAGATTTAAGGATATTAACTGTTAATATGCGTTCAGGAAAATTCATTGCAGCTGCAGTGGCAGCTTTGATAGCGATTACTGCCGGAGCACAGTCTGTGGTTGTACCCCGTGCCTTGTCCGGCATGAATGGAATTGAGTCGGCACAGAGCCGGGTTTTTACAGAGACATCATTGTATGGTTACATTAACGGTGGTGCTGAACTGTACCTGGAGTACGGTTTTGATACGCTGATTGTCGCTGAGCTTGTAATTGAAGGCAGTGATATCAAGGCTGAAGTTTACCGGATGAAGGATCCTGAGGCTGCATTCGGCATTTTTTCAGTATCACGTTTCCGCTGCAACGGGGGTGCAAAGCTGACTCAGCACATATGCCGGTCAGCTTACCAGCTCCAGTTCTGCAAGGGTCCATTCTATGTCAGTATTATAAATGACACTGGGAGTGATGACGACCAGAGGCTGTCGGCTGAACTGGCCAGGCTGATGATTGAAAACATCCCGGAACAGTCATTTGATCCGGGCGGTTTTTATAACGAATCCCTCGATGAGGAAACCATGCGGGGCGCTGTTCTTGTAAGAGGTCCGCTGGGAATATACAACGGCATCCCGGGACTCTCGGAAAAACTCGGAAGGGCCACAGAATACAGTGCACTTCTGATAAGGCATGGAGCCGATACAATTGCTTCTCTCCGTTTTAACAGTGACATGTCAGCAGAACAGTTCCTGCGTGAGTGTAAGCTGCCGTCAGGGTCAGCGAAGAGTGCAGCTAGCAGTGACTCAACCGTTTCAGTGGTTTCACCACGACATATTATTGTTACTTTTTGATATCGGTTTCATTTATTTGCTATTTTTGTCGTCTTAAAACAGGAAATAGCATCATGCAGTTTTTTAAACCGCTCGAGACAGGCAGCGAGGAGAATAAGAAGCCTGCAACTTCAACAGAAAAAGTCAAATGTCTTATTGTTGGTTCAGGACCTGCAGGTTATACAGCTGCAATATATGCTGCACGTGCTAATCTGAAACCTGTTCTGTACACCGGTTTGCAACAGGGTGGTCAGCTGACCACCACAACCGAGGTTGAGAATTTCCCGGGTTATCCTGACGGCGTCACGGGTCCGGAGATGATGGAAGACCTCCGCAAACAGGCTGAAAGGTTCGGGACAGAGATTCGTTTCGGAATAGCAACATCATCAGATTTTTCGGGCAAGCCGCTTAAGGTTATCTTTGACGGCAGCCTGGAGATCGAAGCCGACACGGTTATAATTGCAACTGGCGCCACTGCGAAATACCTGGGCATACCGGCCGAGACAAAATATGCCGGTATGGGAGTATCAGCATGCGCAACCTGTGACGGATTCTTCTACCGCGGCAAAGATGTGGCCGTTGTCGGAGGCGGTGACACGGCATGTGAAGAGGCAACTTACCTCGCAGGCCTGTGCCGGAAGGTATACATGATTGTCAGACGTGACGTTCTCAGGGCGAGCAAAGCCATGCAGCACAGGGTGATGAATACACCAAATATCGAGATACTCTGGAAATGCCAGGTCGATGACCTTTTCGGAACCCGGGGTGTCGAGGGAGCTGCACTGGTCAGAGGCAGGGGAACATCAGAAGAGGAGAAGTTCAGTATAAATATTGACGGATTCTTCCTGGCCATCGGGCATACACCGAACTCAGAGGTGTTCAAACCATGGATAGAAACTGATGAAACAGGATACATTGTAACTGATCCGGGTTCTACACGTACGCGTGTACCCGGGGTCTTCGCCGCAGGTGATGTTGCTGACCGTGTCTACAGGCAGGCAGTAACTGCTGCCGGCAGTGGATGCAAATCAGCAATTGACGCTGAGAGATATCTCGCGGAAATGGGACAGGGAATTTAAATACTTATAAAGGGGAAACAAACGCTGAATATGCGGAATTTTAAGAAGACTTTTAACATAAACGCAGAACCGTCTGATATCTATGCGGCACTGACAAATCCATACACAATTGAACTCTGGTCGGGTTACCCGGCTGTCATGCCTTCAAAGGCAGGAGAGGAATTCAATATGTGGGACGGAGACATCTGCGGAAGGATAATTGACCTCGTGCCGGACAGGAAGGTAGTGCAGGAATGGTACTTTGGTGACCGTGAGGTTGAGTCACTAGTAACAATAACAATTGCCGGCAACGGAGGCGGTACGGCCGTAACCGTTGAACACACCAACATCCCGGTGGAAGATTACCAGAATATAGCAGAAGGCTGGAATGAATATTACATGGGAGCCATCAGGCGGTTTTACAATCCCAATTTCTGACCTTTAAGTATATCAAGTACATCTTCAAGTCCGCCTGTTATCAGATCAGATATCCCGGTGTAGCATTTCGTCCTTGACCTGTCGGTGACAGCCTCAGCCCACCGCGGGATCCAGTTGAGCATCTCGGCGCTGATGAACCGGATTATATCCCGTCCTATCATCGCCCTGATCTCATAGTCGTCTTCGGTAAGGTATTTTTCGAGGAGAAGGTTTGTGAACAGAAGCTGTATGCCGAGGTGATCAGGTGTCAGGCCACCTTCGTCGGTCCTGCTGTAACCGTACCTGCGATATAAACTGCACAGATCTTCGTAGTGTTCTTCGACAGGCTTGCCTTTGTTGACCCAGTGTGATGACGCCGGGTAGGCCTCGGCAGTACCGTTACCGGCAAGCAGCGAACGGTAGTTATCGCCCACGGCGAGGTGACATTGTTGCTTCATCGGACAGGGTGATCTGAGAAGCCGGGTGGCCCTGGCAAATCTGCTGTTGTTGCTTGTCACAGGCAGATTGCGCAACATGCCGGAATCGCACAGGTGAGCAAGACCGCTTTCACCGGGTGCCATTGATACCGATCCGCCAAGAAAAAGGAAAAGCGAAGTATATGCCTGAAGAAGCTCTTCAGGTGTGTTCATACTCTCTGTATAATCAGTCATCAGATAATCAGGTTGCATGACCCAATAACGTGATGACCGGGCAATTTGTTCATCAGATCATCTTCCGGGTTTACTCCGGCTCACTGAATCCCGGGCAGCTCTCCGGCTCCCATGCTTTCAGAAAGGCTGGCGATTGACTTCAGATCCAGATCGCCACGGATTGACACCAATGAACTTCCTCCACCGCCCGTGATCATTACAAGTTCAGCAATTTTCCCGTCAATTTCTCGGATCATGAAGAAAACATCGTCATTTTTCTCCTTCACTGTCATAAGCTCTTCATAACCGTTTCGCCTGAGTTTTGGCATCAGTTCAGCGACGAAGTTAATGCCGGAAATGTTTTCAGCGCTGTCAATACTCAGTATCCTGATCCCTCTTATCCTGCTGACAAGGTTGCGAAATTCCTCGTCATCACTGTCAATCTTTGACAGCATGCTGAACATCTTCGATGATATGTACACCGAGGTGAATCCTTCTTTTCCGTCATACCTTTCAAACAGTTCGTCGACCGGGCTGTTCTGTGCCAGCAGCGACAGGGGTAGTACTGAAAGAAGCAATACAAGCAGTGCCTGTTTTTTCATTGTATATTATATTATTCAGTTTCCTTTTTGTTTTCACCGGGCCGGAGATCACCCAGGTAACGCAGCCTTGACAAATTTTTGCCAACCATACCGTTTATCGTTGTCAGGCTGGTGAGTTCTTCCGGCGTTGCCGTCATTGTTTTTACCTGTTCCAGGTGTGCGGTGCCGGTATTCATCCTTTCTGATACATTGAGCAGGATACTTTTCACTTCTGCCATAGCAAGTGCCGGGTCACTGTAGGTGTCCCTGGCCTGCGGTGTACGAACGAGGCTGAAGATAAGCCATAATCCCGCGGCGGCCGCAACTGAGGCACCTATAGCGGCCAGCCGGAATCGCCGGGTGGCGCGGGGCGTCATTTCAATCCCGTTGCGGGTGACTTCATCAAGCACAGCCTCAAATCCCTCCGACGGTTCCGGGACCTTCTCCGGTCTCACGGCTAGGTATCCGAACTCATCCGCAAGGGATGCAGGAACCGAGGGACTGCGCAGGTAATCCCTGAGCATCTGCTCTTCGTCCTCCCCGGTCTCGCCCCTGAAGTACTTACCAAGTAGTTCTCTTATCTTTTCCTGTTCCATAACCGTAAATTCGCTCCATCTCCTCTCTTATCAGTTTTCTTGCCCTTGACATCACAGTACGGAGGGCGATAACATTCATTCCCATAGCTTCAGCCGTTTCCTCGTATGAGTAACCCTCTATTTCTCTCATGATTACGGCGCTTTTTCCCGGTTCCTTCATGTTGCTGACGATAACTGAAACCAGCCTCGCAGCTTCAGAGACTTCATGGTCCTTCCCGGTATCGGCATCAGCACTTCTGATACTGCCGGCCTCGTCAAGGTCAGACATCTGAATCCTCTTTCTTCTCCTGAGGATGTCAATGCAGCAGTTTCGTGTAACCGTAGTGCACCATGCAGCCACACTTGAAAAATTCCTTTTCCCGTCCTTTTCAGACCATAGCTTCATCATCACCTCCTGAACCGCATCTTCCGCCTCCTCCCGGCTGTTCAGGTAACGGAAGGCGAGAGCATAGAGCCTTCGCCCCTCCGGTATTACTATTTTCCTGAACTCTTCGGGGGTCATTATCCTCGGAACTGTTCCCCAAAGTTATCAATCACCTGAGATTTCCAACCCTTCCAGAATGCTGAGTCCTTTTCCGTCACTTTCAAAGAGCCTCGAGGCTTCATCCCTGGTGAGATTGCCTTCAATCTGAACCACTGCCTTATCATCACCGTCAATGACCAGGATCATCTCTTTCACAATGTCCCTGTCACTCCTTACCATGAACCGGAGATCGGTGTCATTATCCCTTATTGTCACAAGTTCCTCATAACGTCCTCTTTTGATTATGCTTCTGATTTCAGGAATAAATCCTTCCGCAGAGGGAAATTCATTCTTCTCCCTGACAAGTACCCTGATTGATGTAATTTTCCTGAGCGGGTTATCGTCAATGCCGTCTTCGCGGCAACCCAGCAAACCATAAAGGCTTCCGCTGATTTCAACGGTGGTGTATCCTTCTCTTCCGCTGTACTTTGCGAAGAACTCATCTGCCGAGAGTCTCTGTGCCGATAGTGAAGCAGCGAACGCAAGCGCTGCAAATGCAAAAACCATTCTTTTCATGACTGTCCGTTCTTGTTAGATAGTGTTAACTGAAGCTATGACGAACAGGGACAGGAATCATTACACGTTTTTTAATCTTTCTTTAAAAAGTGTTGATATCTGTTAAGGATTTCAGATAGGTTCCGTGTGTAACGATGTTATTTTTACCCGCATAATTGTGAGAAAAAGTGCCGGAAAAGAACCTGCCGGATTGAAAAGTTAAACTAAAACCGAGGAATTGCCAAATGACAGCATCTGAAGCGATTGCCCTGCTGAGGGATCGTGGGGTTGTGTTGCCGGAGGAGGTAGCCCTGATTGCCGGAAGTTCTCCATCAGCAGAATTTTTTAATTCGTCAGCCGAAATACTCGAGGCATCTACTCCCCGCCCTGAGGACCTGACATATGAAGTCAGTTACGAAATCCCCGGCAAAGGCAATGTTGTGGAAGTAGTCCTTCACCGTGTCACGAACGGACTCTCAGCCAACTACACAGAACCTTACATGAGAAGGCGTGACCCTGAGACAATGCTTATCGGGGACTCCCGGCCTACTGACAAGAAGAGGTTCGAAGATGCATACGGATATCCGTTTGAAAGGCTTAAGGGTGAAACGATTGAATGGCTGAAGGGGCAGGAAGTCGGGATGTTCCTCTGTTTTGCCGGAAACTACCCGGTGGGAGCCGGTGGTGTGGTTGTCACCCCGCTGAACGCATCCTTCTTTGCCTTCGGGCTCTCGCTGCTCCAGAGGATTTTGGCGGTTGATCAGTTGCCAGAGGGATTCAGGGTGGAATCAGTCGCTTACGTTGCACCGCCATTCCGCCATACTCATTTCAACGGGCGCCAGGTGGTCGTCCACAACAGGATGGAGAAGCTGCACGAGATGTTCGCATATAACCTTTACCCGGGTCCGAGTGCCAAGAAGGGATTCTACAGTGTACTGCTCGACAAGGGAGAGGAGGAGGGATGGCTTACAACTCACTGTTCAACGGTGCAGGTAGTGAGTCCGTATGACAATATGACAACCTTCATGCATGAAGGGGCCAGCGGCGGAGGCAAGAGCGAGATGATACAGAACCTGGTGCGTGAGCCCAATGGCCAGATCCTGATTGGCCAGAATATTATTACAGGGGAGAGGAGGGTCATCTCCATACCTCTGTTCTGCTCTTTTCATCCGGCAACGGATGACATGGCCCTGTGTCACCCTTCTTACCAGCAGAACAATGGCAAACTGACCGTGGCAGATGCAGAGAATGCCTGGTTTATACGGGTTGACGGCGTGACCGGTTACGGCGATGATCCTTTCCTCGAAAAAATTACAATCAATCCGGCTGAACCGCTGCTCTTCCTGAACATTGACACAAGACCTGACGGCACGGCGCTGATCTGGAATCACATGGAGGATGCGCCCGGGAAACGGTGTCCCAATCCAAGGGTTGTGCTCCCGCGAAGGATTGTTCCAGGGGTAATAAACAAGCCGGTAACTGTTGATGTCCGCAACTTTGGTGTGAGGATGCCCCCCTGCACCGCTGATAAACCAAGTTACGGGATAGCCGGATTGTTCCATATCCTTCCCCCGGCACTCGCATGGCTCTGGCGGCTTGTCAGCCCGCGCGGCTATGCCAACCCGAGCATAACAGGCAGCGGTGACCTCGAGAGTGAAGGGGCAGGGTCATACTGGCCCTTCGCAACAGGAAAGAAGGTAAGGCATGCCAACCTTCTGCTCGAACAGATTGTCAACACTCCCAGGGTAAGGTACACGCTGACTCCAAACCAGCACATCGGGGCATGGAAAGTGGGTTTCAAGCCTCAGTTGCTCATGAGGGAATACCTTACACGTCGAGGTAACGCGAAGCTGAGGGCTGACCAGCTCAGCCCGGCACGGTGCCCGCTGCTGGGGTACGAGCTCAACTACCTGACTATTGAAGGATCACCCGTGCCCACAAGGTTTCTGAAGGTGTACCGTCAGGCTGAAGTAGGTACTGATGGTTATGACGCCGGAGCCGATATACTAAAGGACTTCTTCAGGAGGGAACTTACGGGATTCCTCTCGCCTGACCTGGTCCCGCTTGGACGAAGGATCATCAATGCTTTCCTTGAGGGATGCTCATTGGAGGATTATGCCCGGATGCTTCCGATGGAATACCAGTACTCGTTTCTTACTATAAATGACCATAACCAGCAAGGGGGCCTGTGAGGCCCCCTGGGTGAATTCAGCCCGTGGTTCGGACTGTTTATGCAGCAGATTGAATAAAGTTTCAGTTTCTGAAGTCGGCCATCTCATCAGGATAGACGTTGGTCTCGAGTTTCTTCTTGACCTCCTTGAAAGCCTGAAGGGTATAATTGACATCCTCCATTGTGTGGGCAGCTGTAGGTATTATCCTGAGCATGATGACTCCACGGGGCACCACCGGGTAAATAACCACCGAGCAAAATATCCCATAGTTCCTGCGCAGATCCTTGATAAGCTGTGTTGTCTGGCCCAGTCCGCCCTTGAAGAAGACCGGAGTTACAGGTGACTGTGTTTTGCCAAGGTCAAAGCCTGCCTCCCTGAATCCCTTCTGCAGTGCACGGGCTATCTCCCATAGTTTTTCACGAAGCTCAGGATGATTTTTCATCATTTCGAGACGCTTGATGGCGCCGATTGTCATTGCCATCGGAAGAGACTTGGCGTAGATCTGGGAGCGTAGGTTGAATCTCAGGTAGCTGATGACGTCCTTGTCTCCGGCTACGAATCCGCCTATTCCTGCGAAGCTCTTTGCAAATGTTCCGAAATAGACATCAATCTGGTCCTGTACGCCGAAGTGTTCACCGGTACCGGCTCCGGTTCTGCCCATTGTGCCGATGCCGTGAGCATCATCGACGAGGAGGCGGAAGTTGTATTTCTTCTTATACGTGACAATTTTGTCGAGTGCTCCGAGGTCTCCGGCCATGCCGAATACACCCTCGGTGATGACGAGTATGCCTCCGCCTGTTTCTTCGACAATCTTCTGCGCATGCTGCAGCTGCTTCTCGAAGCTCTCCATGTCATTGTGGGCATATACAAACCTTTTCGACAGGACCATCCTGAGACCGTCCATTATGCAGGCATGAGATTCGGAGTCATATACAATAACGTCATGTCTTCCGGCAAGGCAGTCAATAATGGATACCATTCCCTGGTAACCGTAATTGAGGAGGTATGATGCTTCCTTTCCGACGAATTCCGCTGCCATCTGCTCGAACTTCTCATGCATTGTGGTTTGCCCTGACATCATCCTGGCGCCCATCGGGGAAGCCAGTCCGTACTGTGCTGTCGCTTCGGCGTCAACCTTGCGTATTTCAGGGTGATTGGCAAGCCCCAGGTAGTTGTTGAGACTCCAGTTAAGCACCTCCCTGCCCATGAATTTCATGCGGGGGCCTATTTCTCCCTCAAGCTTCGGGAACATAAAATATCCGTCACCCAGTTCCTGGTACTGTCCGAGCGCACCACGGTTCTTTCTGATCTTGTCGAAAATATCCACGTCAGTATAGTTTTGATTAATGCCGGCAAAATTATCAAAAACATTGCTCCGGCAAAGTACCTATTTATACCTATTTGTTCGGATGAATTAACACTCTCTTAACTACTGTGTTTCAATTATTGGTGCACTTTTGTGGCGTATTGGGTTAACCAATGAAAAAAAAGAGTAATTTTGCGCAACATTTCCTGGTATGAGAATCAGACCGATAACGTTTATACTGCTTGCTCTCATTATCACCTCCTGCGGTGAGTATGAGAAGCTTCTCAAGAGCACGGACAACGAGCTTAAGAGGCAAAAGGTTTTTGACTATTATGATGATGGCAAATACACCAGGTCCATTGAGCTTCTGTCACAGATTATGCCCAGGTACAGGGCTACGGATCAGGCTGAACAGCTCAGCTGGATCAATGCCCAGGCTCACTACAGGATCCGTGATTACCTTATGGCTGGGCAATATTACCAGGAATTTGCAGACACCTATCCGGGAAGTAATAATGCGGAAGAGGCTTCATACCTGGCCGCCATGTGCGAATATTACCAGAGTCCGAGACCGGAACTTGATCAGGCAAATACCAGGAAAGCCATTGAAAGTTTTACGATATTCATGCAGCGTTACCCGACAAGCACTCATAACGATGAGTGCAAGTCCAGAATCCTGGAGCTCCAGGAGAAACTGGTTGAGAAGTCATATCTTAGCGCCAGGCTATACTATGACCTGAAGGAGTACCGTGCTGCAACCATTTCACTTGCAAACAGTCTGAAGGAATATCCTGATACAAAATACCGTGAGGAACTTATGTTCCTTAAGCTGGATGCTCTCTACCAGTATGCAGTGAACAGTGTCCCCGAGAAAAAGGTGGAGCGCTATCAGACAACACTTGACGAGTATTATTCGTTTATAGAAGAGTATCCTCAGAGCACTTTCCTGAGGGAAGCAAACAGAATTTCTGAAAACACGGCAAAGTTCCTGAATGTGGACACTGCCGTGCAACCAACTGAAAATAACTGATATCATAAACACAAATATGGATTACAAGAAGACATCTGCACCCTACACGACAATAACAAGGGATATTGACAAGTTCGACGCTTCGACCGGTAATATTTATGAGAGCGTCATTATTTGCAGCAGAAGGGCGAACCAGATCTCGGTTGACATGAAGCAGGAACTGAATTCAAAGCTCGAGGAGTTTGCCTCATTCAATGACAATCTGGAAGAGGTGTTTGAGAACAGGGAACAGATAGAAATATCAAAGTTCTACGAGAGGCTGCCAAAGCCCACTCTGATTGCTCTTGCCGAGTTTGAGGACAGCAAGATTTACCACCGTAACCCTGAGAAGGAGCAGAAACAGAAGAAATAATCGGCCAACATGCTGAAAGGCAGGAAAATACTGCTGGGAGTTACCGGAGGTATAGCCGCCTACAAGGCTGCTGTGATAATCCGGTTACTTGTTAAGGAAGGGGCAGAGGTAAAAGTTGTAATGACTCCGCTGGCAAAGGAGTTCATTACCCCCCTGACCCTGGCCACACTCTCCAGAAATCCGGTTCTGGCAGATTTTTTCGATCCGGAGGACGGACGATGGAACAGTCATATTGATCTGGGTCTATGGGCCGACCTGTACCTCATTGCACCGGCAACAGCCAACAGTATTGGAAAGATGGCAGCAGGCATTGCTGACAACCTGCTCCTGACCACATATCTTTCAGCACGTTGTCCGGTCTTAATTGCTCCGGCAATGGACATGGATATGCTGGCTCATCCTGCCACGGTCAGTAACATTGCCAGACTGAAATCGTTTGGCAATCACATAATTGAACCTGATTCAGGCGAGCTCGCCAGCGGTCTCGAAGGCAAGGGCCGGATGGCCGAACCGGAGGTGATAGTGAGGGAGATCAGAGAGTTCTTCTCAAAAAAAAAAATAACTGAACTGCCGCTCAGGGGCAGGAGGGTCTTCATTAATGCAGGCCCCACCGTTGAACCGATAGATCCGGTCCGGTATATAAGCAACTATTCATCCGGGCGCATGGGCATAGCCATCGCTGACATGGCGGCCAGGCTTGGCGCTGATGTCACACTGGTCCTCGGACCCGTAACCGTTCTTCCACAGGAAAAAAGTGTCACTGTGGTGCCTGTCAAAACTGCTGCGGAGATGAAGGAAGCATCTGTGAAAGCATTCGGAGTATGTGAAATTGCAATTCTTGCAGCTGCCGTAGCCGACTTCACTCCTGAGACCCCCTCCGCAACCAAGGTAAAGAGAGGTGATGACGATCTGGTTATAAGGCTGAAACCCACGGATGACATTGCTGCCTGCCTCGGGAAGATGAAGAGAACGGGCCAGTTCCTTGCAGGTTTTGCGCTTGAGACTGACAATGAGATGGAGAACGCAATGGGTAAACTCCGCAGGAAGAATCTTGACATGATCATACTCAATTCGCTTAAGGATCAGGGGGCCGGATTTGGCTACGACACCAACCGCGTAACCATAATTGACCGTAATAATAATATTGATAAATTTGAATTGAAATCGAAGGACGAAGTTGCATCTGACATCCTGGAAAAGATCATTTCACTGACTCGCTGAAAGCCTATGAACAACACGGTAAAAATCAGACTTCTTGCAGCGGCGCTGCTGATGGTTCTGACCATAGGTGCTGCCAGCTCACAGGAGCTGTACTGCAACGTGCAGGTATCGGCCCAGAAGATACAGGGATCGAACCGGGAGGTTTTTCAGAACATGCAGCGCGACATCTACGAGTTTATGAACAGCATGGTCTGGACCGACAATATCTTCAGTTTCTCGGAGAGGATTGAATGTAACCTGCTTATAAACCTTGATGAACAGCTTTCGGCAGATGAGTTCCGGGGTACTATCCAGGTACAGCTCAGCAGGCCGGTATTCAACACAACTTATGAGTCTACAGTGCTCAATTTTGTTGACAATAATTTCCAGTTCAGGTATGTGGAGTTTCAGCCCCTGGAGTTCAACCCGAACAGCCACACCAGCAACCTGGTGTCGGTACTCGCCTACTATGCGTATCTCCTGATCGGGATGGATTTTGACACATATGCACAGGGAGGCGGAACTCCTTATTTCCAGGTTGCCGAAAAGATTGTCACCAATGCCCAGAATGCCCCGGAACAGGGATGGAAGCCCTATGACGGTTCAAGGAACAGGAACCGCTACTGGCTCGTAAAAAATATTCTCGACAGCGAGTATTCCGGCGTCAGACAGTTTATGTACATGTATCATTTAAGGGGTCTTGACCGGATGGAATCTGACATGACCCAGGCCAGGACAGAAATTTACGAAAGCCTCAGACGGTTACAGGAGGTATTCAGGCGCAGGCCCGATCCGTTCATGTATTATATGACTGTGATGCTTGATGCAAAAGCAGACGAGATTGTAAATATTTTTTCCAGGGGTTTTCCCGAGGAAAAGAACAGGGTTGTTCAGGTGCTGACCGAGATCGATCCTGCCAACGAAACCAAGTATCAGAAGATACTCAGCTCCAACAATTAAATCCCTGCTGATGCTGCGCAGACTCACGGTAAGGAACTATGCCATCATTAAGGACCTGAACATGGAGTTCGGTGATGGCTTTACAATTATTACGGGTGAAACCGGCGCCGGAAAATCAATTCTTCTGGGTGCTCTTGGCCTTGTGCTGGGTGAGAGGGCTGATTCGTCCGTGCTGCTCAGTCAGGATGAGAAGTGCATTGTTGAGGCGTGCTTCAATATTGGCGGATATGACCTCGGTGAACTGTTTGAGGCGAATGAAATCGATTATGATGAGGAGGCAATATTCAGGCGTGAAATAACACCATCCGGAAAATCGAGAGCCTTTCTCAATGACACTCCGGTCACCCTGGCGGTACTGAAAGAGCTTGGCAGCAGGCTCATTGACGTTCACTCGCAACATGAAACCCTGCTCCTAGGTGAAGGGTTCTTCCAGATGCGTGTGGTTGACTCCTATGCGGGGATATCAAACCTCTCACGGGAATATGGCCGGGCGTGGACAGCTTATCTGTCTGCCAGGAGAGATTATGATGCGGCTGAGCTTAACCTTGAGAAGGTTAAGGCTGACTTTGACTACTATTCACATCAGCTTGAAGAATTCCGGGCTGTGAAACCTGTAGCCGGTGAGATGGAGTTGCTTGAGAAGGAGCAGGAGATGCTGACAAATGCCTCGGAGATCAAGGAGGCACTGGCTGCAGTCACTGCCGCACTGGGAGGAGAAGATGTCTCTGCCCTGTCACTTCTGCGGAATGTGAAGTCAAACCTTACCCGTATCGCAGGCTGGCTTCCGGAAGCAGCTGAACTGGAAATAAGGGTGGAGGCTCAGCTGATTGACCTGAATGATGTATCATATGAGGCTGAGAAACTCAATGAAAGGGCTTCTGCCGATCCGGGCAGGCTTGATTATGTGACTCAGAGGCTTGATGCCCTCTACTCACTGATGCAGAAACACCGGTGCAGGGATCTGGATGAGCTGCTGGCTGTGCAGGGCAGGATTGAGGAGGCAGTTGCAGCCACATCCGATACGGATGAAAAGGCGGCGGAGCTCAGGAAGAGGAGAGATACTGCCCTGGCAAAGGTAAACACACTTGCAGGAAGAATGTCGGAAGACAGGCGCAAGGCTGTGATACCCCTTTCCCGGGAAATAACCGGCATGCTTCACAGGCTTGGAATGCCACATGCCCGCTTTGAAGTTTCCCTCACGTCCCTTCCGGTGGCCGGACCATCCGGAATTGATGACATTGGTTTCCTCTTCAGCGCCAACAGGCAGGTGGAACCCGAGGAGCTGTCAAAATGCGCCTCCGGCGGAGAACTGTCAAGGGTGATGCTCTGCCTGAAATCAGTGCTGGCCAACAGCTCGGGACTTCCGGCAATTATATTTGATGAGATAGATTCAGGTGTCTCCGGAGAAGTGGCCTCAATGGTTGGTTCAATTCTTTCAGACATGGGCAAAAGCATGCAAGTGATCAATATAACTCATTTACCGCAGGTAGCTGCCAGGGGGAAGATCCACTATCATGTTTACAAGGAAGAGGGAGACCACTCAACAATTACAAGGGTCAGGTTGTTAAATGACGAAGAAAGGGTAAGAGAGGTGGCACGGCTTCTCAGCGGAAGTACCGTCACTGAAGCTGCGATGCGCAATGCCCGAGACCTGATGATTGACAACTGAGTCATCTGGCTGAAACAAACCAATAAATCAAGATCATGATCACAAACCTGCTCGAGGGCAAGAAAGGTATTATCTTCGGGGCCCTTAACGACAAATCAATTGCATGGCATGTGGCCGAGAAGGCTCATGCCCAGGGTGCACGCCTTGTTCTGACCAACGCACCGGTGGCAATCCGGATGGGCACAATCGGGGAACTGGCTGAAAAGACCGGCAGTGAGGTCATATCTGCCGATGCCACAAGCATGAAGGACCTGGAGATTCTCTTTGGCCGGGCCATCGAAATATTTGAAGGGAAAATAGATTTCGTGCTCCATTCAATCGGGATGTCACCTAACGTGCGGAAGGGCATTCCGTATGCCGGGAGCAGTTATGAAAACATGCTGAAAACCCTGGATATTTCGGCATTGAGCTTTCACCGCATCCTTCAGACAGCTTATAAGATGGATGCCATAAGAGAGTGGGGCTCGGTGATTGCCCTGACCTATGTCGCGGCGCAGCGCACCCTGGCAGGCTACAATGATATGGGTGATGCCAAAGCGCTTCTTGAATCAATAGCCAGGAGCTTCGGATATATCTACGGCAAGGAAAAGCATGTGAGGGTCAATACAGTATCTCAGTCTCCCACTGCCACTACTGCAGGTGCAGGGATAGCTGGATTCGATTCACTGGTCGATTTCTCTGACAGGATGTCACCACTTGGAAATGCTGATGCCTCAGACTGTGCAGATGTGTGTATCACCCTCTTCTCTGACCTGACCAGGAAAATTACGATGCAGAACATCTTCAATGACGGCGGATTCTCAAGCATGGGAATGAGTGAAAGAGCCATTGAACAGTACAACAAGAGTTTCAGGGAGTGTCCTGATAAGTAGAAATACTTATAACACAGAAGTATAAATACCTCTTTTACGGCGCTCTGCCTTACGGGCAGGGCGCTTTCGTTATTTTTGGTTGCCTAAAACTGACCGCAATGACGAGCCTGATCCTGTTCGCGATATTTTGCCTGTTATTTCCCGTTTTCCTTATCTGGCTGACAACGAAATATTCCTTTTTTAAAAAGGTAGGAGCAATTGTACTGGCATATGCCACCGGCATAATAATAGCAAATATTGGCCTGATGCCAAGGAGCAGCGCAGAATACCGCGAAGCCACGATCGGGCAGGACAGGCCCTATATCCCAAAGTCTGAGGCAGTGGAGATGGTTGCTGCAGGGACTCTTAAGGAGAGTGATCTGAGCTATAACGGAATTGCTATGGTACAGGACAGCATGCAGAGTGCTCTTGTCCTGCTAGCCATCCCGCTGATCCTCTTTTCGCTCAATGTAAGAAGGTGGCTTAAGTTTTCAGGGAAGGGATTCCTTTCGATGTTGCTTGCCCTGGTTTCAGTGATTGTTGTAGTGGCAACCGGTTACCTGATTTTCAGAGATAAGGTGGAAGGTGCAGATAAGATTGGCGGCATGCTTATCGGACTTTATACCGGTGGTTCCGTCAACCTGGCTTCAATTGCCCTGGCACTGAAGGTGGAACCGAACGCCTTCATCATGACAAACACCTATGACATGATAGTGGGGGCCATTGTGATACTTTTCTTTATCACCGCAGGTCCGGCATTCTTCAGACTCTTTCTGCCACCGTTCAAGGTTTCTGCAGGAGTTCCGGGGGAGGAGCTTGATTTTGACGGTATGAACCGAAAAATTGCAGAGGATTTTGATGATTACTCAGGAATTTTCAAAAAGAAAACCATCCTTCCGTTACTTGGTGCCATCGGACTGTCAGTTGTAATACTGGCAATCGGTCTGGGAGTCAGTTTCCTGCTGCCGGATGTTCCGCTGACAATATCCGTTATCCTTACGATCACCACCGTCGGTGTGGTGGCTTCCTTTATCAGGCCGGTAAGGGAGATCAGAAAGACTTTTCAGCTTGGCATGTATTTCATTGTGGCTTTTTCAATTGTTATAGCAACAAGATGTGATCTGAGCATAATCTTTCAGGCCAAATACCTCAGCCTTCTTGGTTATGTCACATATGCCTATTTCGGTTCACTCCTGCTGCACCTGTTCCTCTCATGGATATTCAGGGTTAATGCTGATGACTACCTGATCACAACAACGGGATTTGTGTATTCACCACCCTTTGTGCCGATGGTAGCAGCAGCCCTGAAGAACAAGGATGTAATTCTCACAGGTCTCGCAACCGGAATGATAGGTTGGATTATAGGCAACTATATCGGGGTTGCCTTCGGAATGTGGCTGGGTAAGTTATAGTCTAAAGGTCCGAAGGTCTGATGTCTGAAGGTCGGGAGTAACTGCAATTTTCCATACACCTGACCTTCAGACATCAGACCTTCAGACTCTCAGACTCCTAGAACAGGTAATTGAGACCAATATAGAATTCCATGTCCCCGTCCTGCTCCTTCAGCGCCTTGCCGATGTCAGCCGAGATTATGAAGTTTTCGTTCATGGCCAACTTCAGGCCGAGACCTGCAGCCATGTGAAGTTTGTCCTTACCCCCGATGTAATAATCTGCTACGTTTTCTTCACCTTCAAGATAATCTTCCAGGTCATTCACATCAACATCTATCAGCGAAGTCACGGCGCATGCATCGAAGAAATAATTCGTTCCCAGGTACCAGTTCTGGTTGATGAACCTGAACCGGACCATTTTCCAGCGCAGCTCTGCGTTTCCGTATGCGAAGCCGTCACCAATGACTCTGTTTCGGAGCAGACCTCTGATAGTCTTGCTGCCTCCTAGTCCTTCCGAAAGTGCACCCCTTAATTCTGATACAATTACCTGGCCCTGGTAATAGAAAGGCACATCGCCGAATATTGTTTGCTGGTATCCTAACCTGTAAGCAAGGCTGAGGTCATTCTCCTTGAGTGTGAAGTACTGTCTCCAGGTGAAGTAGAATTTTCCGAATGTTGATTCTGCACCCAGGAACTCAGGTACAACCTCTATCCCTGTCTCTGCCCAGATTCCATCCATAGGGCAGGCACGCTGGTCACGCGAATCATATGAAAGACCTCCCTTGATTCCTGTTATCCAACCACCGTCAGCTTCCTCAGCCGTCAGCAGCCCGGAATGCCGGTAGTATTCATAGAGTGTTGGCTCATCCGGATCAAGATATTTGGGGTCTTCCGGCTCCTTGCCCTTATTGAATTTTTCTACATCAAGATCTTTTACCTTGAAATTCTGGATGCTGAGTCCGGCATTCCAGTGCCAGTTGTTTTCTCCGATGTTTCCTACGAAGTCATTCTTGAAACGGAACAGGTGTCTTTGCATGGCATAGAACAAACGACTCCTGTAATCAGGATTAAGTTCGTCATTTGCCCAGGTCTTATTATAGACAGAAGCGAATCCGTTGAATCCATAGAAATCATATGCAAAGTCAGGCATATAGCTCAGGTCAACGGCATACCTGATCCCTTTGATGAGATAGTCAGAGTCATACATTACTCTCAAAATTGAGCTGCCTTTCGTGAATGTTGATGCTTCGACGTAAATCCTGTGATAGTAGTCAGGATAGATGGATCCGTCACCATAGTCGAACAGGTTCACGAGAGCACCATACTGGAATCCCTGGTCGGTACTGTATGTGACAGCAGGAAGAGCACCGAAGTTCCACCCTGTCTTGGTTTCCTGGGCCATCAGGGATGTGGCGAGGATTCCGGTAAGCATGATAAAGATGAGTTTTTTCATAGGTTTCATTTTTGTGAGGAAACCAAAGTTAAAGAAAAATGATGCTCATATCCTAATTATTTTAATATTGCTACATTAGTGGACTTTAAAAACCGTTGTCATGAGCCTCATCATTTACAACACGGGAATGCTGGTGCAGACCAGGGAAGGGGGTATGGCTTTCACGGCCGGAAAGGATATGTCGGTTCTACCAGTGATTGAAAAGGGCTGGCTTCTGATTGAGGATGGAATTATTGCAGGGTACGGGCCCCCTGAGACGATGCCTGCATTCAGCAATGCAATACAAAGGCTTGACGCAGAGGGAGGATATGTTTTTCCATCATTCTGCGATCCTCACACTCACCTGGTTTATGCCGGGAGCCGGGAGAAGGAATATACAGACAAGATTCGCGGACTTTCATACGAGGAGATAGCAAAGAGGGGGGGGGGAATTCTGAACTCGGCGAAGCTGCTTCATGAGACAACAGAGGAGGAACTGTTCCGTCAGTCGATGGAAAGAGTGAGGGAGATCATTTCTTTCGGCACAGGTGCTGTTGAGATAAAGAGCGGATACGGCCTTACCACGGAAGATGAGCTCAAGATGCTCAGGGTAATCAGGAGGATTAAGGAGGAATCGCCTCTCACTGTCAGGTCAACATTTCTCGGGGCGCATGCCGTGCCGGCCGGGTACCGCGAGAACAGAAAAGGGTATATTGACCTTATTGTGGGAGAAATGATACCTGCCGTTGCTGCCGCGCGGCTGGCAGATTATATAGATGTGTTCTGTGACCGTGGATTCTTCACCGTTGAAGAGACCGCCCGCATACTCGAAGCCGGTGCGCGGCACGGCATGCGCCCAAAGATACATGCCAATGAGCTTGATTTCTCAGGGGGAATACAGACAGGCGTGAAACACGGTGCTCTCTCAGTTGATCACCTTGAGTTTACTGGTGACGATGAGATTGCAGCACTGCTTGGAAGCGGAACGATGCCAACATTGCTGCCGGGAGCTGCCTTTTTCCTGGGGATGACAGACCCGCCTGCAAGGAAGATGATAGATGCGGGTTTACCACTCGCGATGGCAAGTGATTTTAACCCCGGTTCTTCACCGTCGGGCAACATGAAGCTGGTTGTCTCGCTGGGGTGCATAAGGCTTCGCCTTCTCCCCGAGGAGGCTATCAACGCCGTCACGATCAACGCAGCATACGCAATGGGTCTGTCAGAGACACACGGGTCAATCACGTTAGGGAAGAAAGCTAATATTTTCATTACGAAGAAGATACCTTCATTTGAGTATTTACCCTATGCATATGGCAGTCATCTTGTGAAGCATGTTATACTGAATGGGGAGATTTATAATTGAGTTATCGGTTATCGGTTATCAGTTATCTGTTAATGGGGTGTTTTGTTGACACTAACTGACAACCGACAACCGAAAAAACCGACAACCGAAAACTGACAACTGACAACCAACACCACTATGGCTACAAACCGACTAATTGAATGCGTCCCCAACTTCAGCGAGGGGCGTGACATGGGAAAAATAAAACAGATTACTGAAGAGATTGAATCAGTTGAGGGGGTCATGCTGCTTGACGTTGATCCGGGCAGGGATACCAACCGCACGGTTGTGACCTTCGTGGGTGAACCTGAGGCCGTATGCGAGGCTGCGTTCAGGGCTGTCAGGAAGGCAGCACAGGTAATTGACATGTCAAAGCACAGCGGTGCACATCCCCGTATGGGAGCCACAGATGTATGTCCCCTTGTCCCGGTGGCAGGGGTGACAATGGAGGAGACTGCAGAATATGCACGCAGTCTTGCGCGCAGGATTGGTGAAGAGCTTTCATTGCCGGTATACTGTTATGAGTCTGCTGCATTCGATGAGAACAGGAGGAACCTTGCAAACGTCAGGGCCGGGGAGTATGAGGGGTTGAAGAAGAAGCTCGAAGATCCGGTATGGAAGCCTGATTTCGGACCCGCACGGTTTGACGCAGGCGCCGGTTCTGTCATAGTAGGGGCGCGTGACTTCCTGGTGGCGTTCAACGTGAACCTGAACACAACCTCAGTACGCCGGGCGAACGCAATTGCCTTCGACGTCAGGGAACGTGGCCGTGAGAAACGTGAGGGCAATCCCATAACAGGAAAAGTAGTAAAGGATGCAGATGGTAACCCGGTAATGATTCCAGGCACACTGAAGGCTGTGAAGGCCATAGGATGGTATATCCCCGAGTACGGTTTTGCGCAGATATCGATGAATCTTACGAACATCGGAGTTACCCCAGTTCATGCGGCCTTCGATGAGGTATGCCGCAAGGCCGGAGAACGTGGAGTGAGGGTCACCGGCTCGGAGCTTGTGGGCCTCATCCCGCTGAAGGCCATGCTTGATGCAGGGCGTTACTTCCTGCATCGCCAGGAGAGATCCGCAGGCGTTTCAGATGAAGAGCTGATCAGCACTGCGGTAAGGTCAATGGGTCTGTCAGAGCTGAAGCCGTTCAACCCGGAAGAAAAGATAATTGAGTACATCCTGCGCGACAAGAGCAGGAAGAAGCTTGTGGACCTGTCGCTGGCAGGATTTGTTTGGGAGACCTCCTCTGAGTCGCCTGCGCCTGGAGGCGGATCTGTTTCGGCAGCCATGGGCGCGCTCGGGGCTGCGCTGGGTACGATGGTGGCTAACCTCTCCTCGCACAAGAGAGGCTGGGATGAACGGTGGGAAGAGTTTGCTGCGTGGGCCGAGAAAGGGGTCATAATGCAGAAACGGCTGCTTGATCTCGTGGATGAGGATACAGAGGCCTATAACGGCATACTGAAAGCTTTCGAGATGCCTAAGAAGAGTGAGGAGGAAAAAGCCGCCAGGGCTGCTGCGGTTGAAGCTGCCACACTCCAGGCTTCACTTGTTCCGCTGACTGTGATGAAGGAGTCCTTTAAAGTATTCGAACTGCTGAAGGAGATGACCGCAAAAGGCAATCCCAATTCGGTTACTGATGGCGCTGTGGGTGTGCTTGCAGTCAGGGCGTGTATCAGAGGCGCTTTCCTTAATGTCAGGATAAACGTCAAAGGATTGAAGGACAGGGTCAAAGCTGCAGAGCTTGTTGCCGAAGCTCAGGCAATTGATGATGCTGCTGCCGCCACCGAGGCAGAGATCATCAGACAGGTGACTGAAGACCTGGCGATGTAGTCATACCCGGGAAGTCAGCGTTCACGTCTGAACCTCGAATGCTGTCCGTCACGGCGGCGCCTGATCTTCTCTGTCCTGGTGCGAAGAATGAAGTAGAAAACAAGCAGGACCAGGATAACGGTGACCAGGATTTTAATGTTTCCGGGATTCATCTCATGTCAATTACCTCCACGCCCTTGTGGTCAGCGGGATTAAAGGCGAAGTACCCGGCCGGCGGCCGGAACGTCAGGTCATACTTTGAGACAGTCAGGGTGAGAGTCATGCCATCCTTGGTTTTATACTCTGCTGATTTCAGGTCATGAAGGGCCTTGCCGACGGCGAGCCTTATTCGGACCAGGTTCATCCGTATGTCTTCAGGATAGAGATCTATGATCCACTCTGATGGGTTCTGCTCCACAAGCCTGACCTTATATCCTTTCTCGTACATCGTAAAGAGCATCGATGGCTTTGACATGAAGGAATCATCAGAATAATCAGGTTCGGTGACAGTCACCTCCTTAACATCCGGCATATAGTTCCATACTGCCTTACTGTCGGCCAGGATGAGGTTGTCAGGCAGCGTCAGCCTGTAGCTGTCGCCGCTGATAACCGCGGTGCCGTTCATTTCAGTTTCCTCATCCTCCTTTGCGTCGTAAGCAACGATGTTGAATTCAATCTTTACCGAAGGTGCAGAAGTTGCCTTTTTGCTGAACTCCGAAAGCACTGTTACAGCTTCAGAATCCTTCTGTGCCATGGCAGCAGCAGGAAAAAGCGCAAGAAGTAGTATTAACCTGGTCAGTTTCATTTTAAAGATTCTCTTCATCAAGTCTCTTCAAAATCTGTTCCAATGTTTGCGGATCCTGTACAATTACTTCCCTGGCCTTGCTTCCCTCGAAAGGCCCGACAATTCCTGCAGCTTCGAGCTGGTCAATAATTCTGCCTGCTCGGTTGTAGCCCAGCTGCATCCTTCTCTGGATAAGAGATGTGGAGCCCTGCTGGTGCTGAACAACGAGCCTGGCTGCTTCGTCAAAGAGCGGATCGCGTTTTTTGAGGTCGACTTCATTGTTCCCGTTACCGGTTTCTTCATCGCCTACATATTCCGGCAGGTGGAAGGCTTCGGGATAACCGTGCTGGGAGCCAATGTATTCTGTTACCTCCTCTATCTCAGGTGTGTCAATGAAGGCACACTGTACCCTGATTGGTTCACCGCCCTGCGAGATGAGTGCATCACCGCGGCCAACCAGCCTGTCGGCACCTGTGGTGTCAAGGATTGTGCGGGAGTCGACCCCGGAGAATACCCTGAAGGCAATACGTGATGGGAAGTTGGCCTTAATGAAGCCGGTTATGATGCTAACCGAGGGACGCTGTGTTGATATTATAAGATGTATCCCCACTGCACGGGAGAGCTGTGCCAGTCTTCCGATTGGTGCCTCCACATCGCGTCCCGAAGTCATTATGAGATCAGCAAACTCGTCAATAATGAGCACTATATAGGGCATGAAATCATGCCCTTTTTCAGGATTGAGGCGGCGGGCAATGAACTTATCATTGTACTCCTTTATGTTTCTGGTCTGTGACAACTTCAGCAGTTCCAGGCGGTGATCCATCAGAATGCAAAGAGAGTTGAGCGTATTGATCACCTTTTTTGTGTCGGTGACGATTGCATCTTCCTCATCGGGAAGTTTTGCCAGGAAATGACGCTCGATCTTTGCGTACAGCGGGAGCTCAACCCGTTTGGGATCTATGAGCACCAGTTTCAGCTCGGCCGGGTGTTTCCTGTAAAGCAGGGAAGTAATAATGGCATTCAGTCCCACTGACTTGCCCTGCCCGGTAGCGCCAGCCACAAGCAGGTGTGGCATCCTGGTGAGATCAATTATAAACGGGTCATTTGTGATGGTTCGTCCCAGTGCCAGCGGCAGCTCGAATTTAGTATCGGTGAACTCACGCGATGAAAGCAAACCTTTCATTGAGACTGTCTCGGCTTTCTTGTTGGGCACCTCGATGCCCACGGTGCCGCGGCCCGGTATGGGAGCTATGATCCTGATTCCGAGTGCCGAGAGGCTGAGTGCGATATCATTGTCAAGCGATTTGATACGGTGGATCTTGACTCCCCTGTCGGGAACAACCTCGTACAGTGTCACTGTAGGCCCTACAGTTGCTGATATCTGCTTGATGGTGATCTTGTGATCAGCCAGAGTCTTGAGGATGATCTCCTTGTTTGCATTTACCTCGTCATTCGTAGTTGATCCGGGGCTCCTGTAGTCACGGAGCAGTGACAGTGTCGGAAACTTGTAGCGTGGAAGTGAAAGCCTCGGGTCAAAAGGGGGGAGGTCACCCCGGGTATCCTCTTCAACCGGTTCTTCTACTACAGGCTTTTTGTTTTTATCGATCACATTCACAAGAGGCTTGTCTTCGGCAGGAATCACGGGAGGTTTGTAGAAATCGTCAATATCTTCCGTTTCTTCCTCGTCTGCCCTGAGAGGTTCCTGTTCAACTGAGGGGTAATTCTCTTCAGGTTCAATCTCAACGTCATCAGTGACCACGTCTTTTTTCCGTCCTTCCCCGGTAAGTACTGAAACACCTGCCTTTGCAACTGTGGCGATAGGTTGCCTGATTGTCTGAGGACTAACATGCAGGGCAAAGATGAGATAGGCAATTGTCACAACCAGCAGTACCGCTCCGGTACCTACTTTTCCCAGGCCCTCATTCAGGTAACTGGCAATCATGAAGCCGAAGGTTCCTCCCGGTCCGGCGCCGAGGAAGGTTGACTTTCCGGCAAAATACCCCATGATGACCGAGACCAGAACTGTTGCCAGGAGGAAGCGAAGAACATTCTTCCACAGCCTGAAGTATTTGACTTTAAGAAGTGCCAGCCCGAATGCGCCGATAACCAGGGGAATAAAGAAGGAACCGAGGCCGAAACCGTTGAACATAAAATAGTGACCTAGCATGAAACCGACTTTTCCTCCCCAGTTCCTGTAGGCAAACGGTTTGTCTTCAGGCTGCATGCTGAGTGAATCCTGGTCGGCATTGCCGGTAAGGACATATGATATAAAAACCACAAGGAGGTAGAGTGCAAAAACCAGCAGTACAAGACCCACGATGAATCTCAGATTCTCCCCTGACGAATTGCCGGCTGAAGCCTTCTTCTGTGATGATGAACCGTTTCCTTTCTTCTTCTTGCTCATCGTACGACGAAATTATTTTGCCCTTTTGACAGGGGTCTTTCAAACGATTAGCAAAGGTAAGAAAATTGGCTGATGCCCAAAGGTATTATTCAAAACGAAATCATTTTCATGATAAGGGTGTCAAGGTACCTGGCGGTTACCTTGCGATAGTTGTTCTTCCTCTGGAATTCCTTGTCAGGGATCTGCTTTGCAAGTACCTCATCAGCCGTAAACTGGAGTTCAGCGTCACCGATAATATAGAAAAAATCCATCAGCACGCCGTCAACCTCCCGGTACGGGGTCATCCTGTTGGGATTTTCAGCCCTGATTTCGGTTGTGTACCAGATGTATCTCGATGCCTTTTTATCAGGCATGTCAACTCTTGCCTGGCGGCAGTTGAATCCGCATATAACTGATTTCCTTCCGGTATCGTGAACCGAAATTCCCTCCATCGATTTGAAACCGGGTTGAATATCCCTGTAGTTTCCCGGGAAGTAATACTTGAATGAAAGGATATTGAGGTATGTGTCGTATATGTTTTCTTTCGGATTGACTACTGTGGTCACCCCTGAGTTGCCAATGGGAGTTTTAAGCCTGGTGCAGATAAGGTCATTCCTGAAGGCTATTACAAGTTCCTTCGGGAGGAGATCCGATGACAGCGATGAGGGATTGCTTACATATTTAATATTGTAATAGATCTCTCCCTCTCTCATGTTCCGGTACTTATTGTCGCCCCTGCACGAGGCAAGCAATAAAGCAGTAAAGAGAAGCGGGATGAGGGAGAGGGAGCTGTACTTCACGCTGCGGTATTTGGCTGTAAAAGTAGTAAAAATGCAATACTCAACTTCCGCGGTTTGCCGCGGTATACTATAATAACTCAGAACAGGCAGGAATAATATTTACCATGTTTTAATTTCATTTAATATTTTAGCTTTGTTACCTCAATTTCAAAGGACAAATATGAGCAAAAAGCTTGCAGTTATAGCCCTTGGAGGCAATGCCCTGCTCAGGGGAGATCAGCTGGGAACCATCGAGGAACAGGAACAGAATACAACTGATACCCTTGAGAACCTTGTATTCCTCCTGAGGGATGGATACGATCTTGTGATAACTCACGGCAACGGACCACAGGTTGGGAACATACTCATGCGGAACGATGCCGGGGAACAGATGTACGGTATAGCGCAGATGCCAATTGATATATGTGTTGCTGATTCCCAGGGAGGAATCGGGTATATGATCGAGCGGATGTTCAAGAACGTGCTTAACAGGCACGGTATAGACAAGAATGTGGTATGCCTGATAACAACCGTTGTGGTGGACAAGGATGACCCGGCTTTCAGTGACCCGCAGAAAAGGGTTGGAAAGATTTATACAGGGGAGCAGGCTGAAGAGCTTGCAAAAGCAAAGGGATGGGTCTTCAGGGAAGAGGTCAAGGCTCACGGCGGGTTCCGCCGGGTAGTGCCCTCTCCCAAACCGAAGAGCATAATGAATCATGATCTCATCCGTGAACTGGCCCTGAGGGGAAACATCGTCATTGCAGCCGGCGGAGGCGGGGTGCCTGTATATATAGATGAAAAGAATGATGTCAGGCCTGCAGAGGCTGTGATAGACAAGGATCTTGCATCGTCGCTGCTCGCTTCGACAATAGGTGCTGACGAATTTTATATACTCACCGATGTTCCTTATGTTTACATCAACTACAAGCAACCCGGCCAGGAGATCAAAGAGTTCCTTGATTACAAGGATACGATGAAGTACCTGAATGACGGGCAGTTTGCCAAGGGGAGCATGGCACCCAAAATAGAAGCATGCCTGAATTTTGTGAAGTCGGGCGGCAGCAAGAGCGTGATCACCGAGGCTTTCAAGCTTGAAGACAGGAGGTACGGGACGAAGATAACGATGGAGTATGATTAGGCAGTAGGCAATAGGCATTAGTGGATTTGCCGTAAGCCAAAAAGCATTGCAGAACAGAAGATAACAATAATATTTTGCCCGTAGGGCATCAAGAATTGTAATACCAAAAACCAGACATACAATGGCATACAATTTACGTAACCGCAGCTTTCTGAAGCTGCTCGATTTCACACCGGAAGAGATTAAATTCCTGCTCAATCTTTCATTTGACCTCAAGAAGGCAAAATATGCCGGAACCGAGCAAATGAGGCTTAAGGGAAAGAATATAGCCCTCATATTCGAGAAAACATCAACCCGTACCCGCTGTGCCTTTGAGGTGGCGGCATTTGATCAGGGCGCACATGTGACCTACCTCGGCCCTACAGGATCTCAGATTGGTCACAAGGAGTCGATGAAGGATACTGCAAGGGTATTGGGCCGCATGTATGACGGCATCGAATACCGCGGTTACGGACAGGATATCGTGGAGGAGCTGGCCGCATATGCCGGCGTTCCGGTATGGAACGGTCTCACAACAGAGTTCCATCCCACTCAGATACTGGCTGATTTCATGACAATGATGGAACACAGTGACAAACCTCTTAATAAAATCAGTTTCTGTTATCTCGGCGATGCCCGTAACAACATGGGAAACTCACTGATGGTCGGAGCTGCGAAAATGGGAATGGACTTCCGTGCGGCTGCGCCGAAAGCGTGCCAGCCGGCTGATGACCTTGTGAAAAAATGCCGTGAGATAGCAACGGAGACAGGAGCGAAGATCACCCTTACGGAGAATGTAGCGGAAGCTGTCAGGGGAGTCGATTTCCTTTATACTGACGTGTGGGTCTCCATGGGTGAGCCCGATTCAGTGTGGGAAGAACGAATTCGCCTGCTGAAGCCTTACCAGGTAAACAGTGAGGTCATCAGGCTGACAGGCAACCCGAATGTCAAATTTCTGCATTGCCTTCCTGCCTTCCATAACAGGGAAACGAAGATGGGTGAGGAGATCTTCAAGAAGTACGGTCTTGACGGTATGGAGGTGACGGAGGAGGTATTTGAATCAAGTCACTCAATCGTATTTGACGAAGCAGAGAACCGTATGCATACAATCAAGGCGGTAATGGTGGCCACCTTGGGGCAGTAGGCAATCTGCAGTACCAGTAGGCAGTAATTAAGTTACTGCATGTCATGTAGTTGGTATATTCCTTACCGACTGCTGACTGGTACTGCCGACTGCTGACTGATACTGCTGACTGGTACTGCCAACTGCAGACTACCTACACAATGAGTGCCCTGATGAAGTAGAATGTCATCAGGAGTGATGCCGCAAGCTTGAGTCCTACACCGGTGAGGAAGCCCAGGAGACTTCCGAAACCTGCTTTAAGGGCATATCTGATGTCGTCTTTGAATATGAGTTCTCCTACGACGGCACCGATGAACGGACCAACAATGATGCCGGCGGGCCCCAGGAAGAGACCTATAATCAGTCCGACAGTGGCCCCTCTCATGCCATATTTGGATCCGCCAAACTGGCGGGTACCCCAGATTGGCACCACATAGTCTATCACTGTAACAACTACAGCAACCACTCCGAGGATGATGAACAGGTTCCTGCTTATATCAGCGAAACTGGTAAAGTGAAGTACCACCAGGCCCAGATATGTCAGCGGGGGCCCGGGCAGGACGGGAAGAAGGCACCCTGCAATGCCAAGTATCATAAGAATGATGGCCAGCGCCAGCAGCAGATAATCCATCTGTAGGTGGGTTTCAGTAAGTTAAGCAGGGCACTGTTATCTGGTGCCCAGTTCGTCAAAATCGACATCCGAAAATTCAGTTGCTGCCACTCCGGCAACTGCTTCCTCGCGTTCATCAGTATCGGTCTGAGCGGGGACATGTGCTGCCGTTCCGTTGCCTGCAAAGGTTATTGCCTCACGAAGCCCCTCGGTGAACTTTTCAAAATCCTCCTTGTAAAGAAAGATCTTATGCTTCTCATAAAACATCTTCCCCTCTTTCCCCGGCCTCTTCTTGCTTTCGGTAATTGTCAGGTAAAGATCCTCGTGGCGCGTCGACTTCACATCAAAAAAATATGTTCTTTTGCCCGCCCTGACAACTTTTGTAAATACCTCCTCTTTCTCACTTCTCTCATTCTGACCTTCAGTTCTTCCTTTGTCGTCTTCCATCAGTAGCGAATGTTTTAGGGTTTCAATCGGTTAGCATGCTCAAATGTAACAATTATTTTTTCAACTCAAAATCAGGCTGACAAATTGTGATACTTTTTTGGCTTTAAGGTGACAAGCAATGCCTATTTTTCTAACTTTGCTGCCTGAAAAAAATGTTCTTTAAGTGATAAGCAGAAGACAACTCAGGATCAAGGCGCTGGCTGTGCTCTATTCCTGCAACAGGAAGGAGACAGCCGATCTCGATACTGCCGAGCAGGAGCTCATGTTAAGCATCAGGCAAAGTTATGATCTGTATCATTACCTGCTTCTCCTGCTTATATCGCTTTCCGATATGGCACGGGAAAAGGTCGCTCTCTCAGCCAATAAGAAGATTCCCGCACCAGAGGACATCAATCCGAACAGAAGGTTTGCAGATAACAGGGTTATTGCCCAGCTGCGGAATAATGAGCAACTCCGCCGCTATGCAGAAGCAACGCCTGCTCTATGGACCCGTAAAGACAAACTTAACAGCATGAAAGCCCTCAGCCGCTGGATCGGAACAAGGGGCCTTTCATGGAATGATCATCCGGAAGTTGTCAAGATCATCTTCAATGAGCTGATGCAGTGGGAAGTATACAATTCGTACATGAACTCACCAGAAAACAGTTACAAGGCTGATATCCGCTTTATAAAGGACGTGATTACAAAGTTTTTACCCGCCTCTGAAGATCTTGCTGTAAGCCTCGAGGAACAGTCTGTCTACTGGAATGACGACCTTCCCTTTGTGGCTTCCATGATCCGCAACTCAATGGGCAGGTTCAGGGAAAACGACGAAGGCAGCGCGATACTCATACCGCCCCTGTTTACAAATGACGATGATGAAAATTATGTTAAGGTATTGCTCAGAAAAGCAATCCTTAACAGTGAGAAAAACAGTGAGCTGATTGATGCTCATACCACCAACTGGGAGGTGGAACGGATTGCCCTGATGGACAAGCTTGTAATGCAATTAGCTATAACTGAGCTTGTTGAGTTCCCGGAGGTGCCTGTAAAGGTCACTCTCAATGAATATATTGAAATCGCCAAAGAGTACAGCACTGCCAAAAGCAGTACTTTTGTGAACGGAATCCTTGACAAGATCGTTAAGGAGATGAGGGCCGGCGGTATTATGAAAAAAGCAGGCAGAGGACTCATCGGTGAATAGGAGGAAGAGAATGAAAAACACTTTGACATTTCTGATGGCGTGTCTCGCAGCTGCCGCTTTTCTGACCGGTGCCTGCGGAAGAAGCAGTTCAGGAGAAGGAAGGAATACGGCCACGGATACAACAGGAACGGCTGTGCTGACCTTCAGTACGCCGGAGCATAACTTCGGCACAGTAAAGGAAGGAGAGAAGGTGGGTTGCATTTTCTCATATACAAATACCGGAGATGCTGACCTTGTTATCAGTTCAGCTTCTGCAAGCTGCGGCTGCACTGTACCCAGGTATGACAAAAGACCAGTACCTCCTGGTAAATCAGGCACCATAGAGGTGATCTTCGATACTTCCGGAAGGGAAGGTCTGCAGACAAAAACTGTTGTAGTTCAGTCAAATGCAGAGAATAATTTAATTATTTTGCGTATAATTGCCGAAGTGACAAAAAAAGGCAGCTGACTAACAGATTATAATTAAGACAAATAAAAACAAACACAAACAAAACTCATGACAACACTAGCATCGATCTATTTACAGGCAGCTCCTGCCCAGGGTAGTCCAAACCTCATAACCGGTCTTCTCCCGCTCGTCCTGGTATTTGTGGTTTTCTACTTCTTTATGATAAGACCGCAGATGAAGAAGCAGAAGGAACTTACAAATTACCGCAACGCCATTGCCAAGGGTGACAAGGTGATTACCACCGGGGGCATCTATGGCAAAGTTGTGGACGTAACTGAAAACGTAATTACTGTTGAAATAGCCAATGACGTAAAGATAAGGGTTGACAAAAACGCAATCCTGAAGGATCCGTCAGACGTTGCTGCAAGGCAATAATATCCTCCTGAATACATTGATACCATGAAAGGCAGGCAGGAACGAAAGGAAAAATTTCTGAACAGGGAACTCCCTGTTTTTGCGTTTTTCGTTCTTCTTTCGTTTGTCTTCTGGTATCTCAATGAGCTGAGCAAGGAATTGCAGGGGTCAATAAATTATCCGGTAAGGTATATCAATCCTCCAAAAGACCGGATTGTTACCGGAGATCTGCCTGAGAAGCTTGAGATGGACCTTCGCGGACCGGGTTACTCCATACTGAAGGTAAAGCTTTCAGGCAGCAGGGCGCCGGTGGTGATTGACTTTTCGAAAGTCGCACCAAGAAGAATCCCGGGAAAGCTGCCCCGCTACTACCTTGTTACCTCAGGGCTTATGGGTAATTTTTCAAAGCAGTTGCATGCTGATTTTGACATTCTGGCCATCCATCCCGATACCCTTTTCTTTGGTTATGACAAGCTGGTGACCAGAAAGATGCCTGTAATTCCCAATCTGACGATGGAACCTGCTCAGGGGAAGAGGGTGATAATTGTGGCAGATCCTGACAGCATTACAGTTACAGGCCCTCAGCATGTACTCGATACCCTTGACGGCATCCCTACGAGGTCACGTACTTTCAGGCGGACGAATGAAAACTTCAGGTCACGGATTCCGATCGAATGCCCTGAATACCTGCAGACCACCCAGAAGAGGGTGACTGTTGAGGTTACGGTTACAGGCCGGACGGCATCATTTAGTGGCGTAAAACGCTCGGCTGACAGGCACCAGGCACATCCGGGTGAACAAAGGCCGGGAAGCTGAAAAGGAGGACGGCTGATGGCAAAACGACTGGGAGTCACAGGCGGTATAGGCAGCGGCAAAACAACCGTATGCAGGGTCTTCAGGGTCCTTGGCATACCTGTTTTTGTTGCTGACACGGTTGCCAGGGATTTGATGGATAGTGAACCTGATATCCGCGCTTCAATAAATCTGATTATCGGAAAGGATCTTTATGCTAACGGAACCCTTGACCGAAAGGAGCTCGCCCGTGTCATTTTCAACAGGCCTGATCTGCTCCGCAAAGTCAATTCCACTGTGCATCCGGCTGTGCTCAGGCGCTTTGATCTGTGGGCGGCGGCATCAGAGTCCCCTTATGTAATCATGGAGGCTGCCATTCTGTTCGAGGCCGGAGCTGACACCCTGGTCGACAGGGTGGTTACCATTTCTGCACCTGTCGAGGAGCGAATATCAAGGGTAATGGGAAGAAATGAACTTACCCGTGAGGAGGTAATCCGAAGGATCAATAACCAGCTCGAAGACGAGGAGAGAGAGGAACAGTCTTACTATGTCATTAACAATTCTGACAACGAAATGATCATACCGGAGATTCTCAAGATCCATGAGGACATGCTCCGTCTTGCAGAAAAGGAGAGGTAATGGGTAAGTTTGCCAAGTGGATAGGCGGAGGCCTGGGATTTGCCATAGGCGGACCGTTGGGAGGGTTACTGGGATTTTTTATCGGCTCCGTTTTTGACGGCACTACTGTAACATATCAGCAAACCGGAAACGGACGCAGGATAAACCGCACAACCCCGGGCGATTTCGGAATGAGCCTCCTGGTCCTCATCGCTGCGGTGATGAAGGCTGACGGGAAAGTACTGAGGTCAGAGCTTGATTACGTCAAACGTTTCTTTATCTCCCAGTTTGGAACCGAAACCGCACAGGAAGCCCTTCAGATACTCCGTGACCTGCTGAAACAGGAAATTCCGCTAAGGGACGTATGCGCACAGATAAGGAGCAACATGGACTATCCGTCCCGGCTTCAGCTGATCCATATTCTGTATAATATTTCTGCAGCCGACAGCCGGTTCGAGTCCAGGGAGGTAAGCGTCATAAAATCGATTGCCGATATGCTCGGTATAAACACAACCGATTACGATTCTATCCGCAACATGTTTATTCCGGCTACTGACGCAGCTTACCGGATTCTTGAGGTTGAACGGACTGCCACAGACGAGGAGCTTAAGGCAGCATACAGGAAAATGGCCCTGAAATATCATCCTGACAAGGTAGGCCACCTCGGGGAAGATTTCAGGAAAACAGCTGAAGAAAAATTCAAGTCTGTTAACGAAGCCTGGGAAAAAATAAAAAAAGAACGAAATATTGTCTGATAAAATATTGAATTACAGTTATTAACATTAAACATTCAGAACATGAACCTGAAAGATATTCTGGCTATTTCCGGTGAAGGCACCCTCTTTAAATTCATTGCCCAGGGCAAGAATGCAGTCATTGTCGAGAATCTTGAGACCGGCAAACGGTCAAGCGCCGGAACAACGGCAAAGGTTAGCGCACTTGACGAGATCTCAATTTACACAACCGGAGAGGATCTCCCGCTCTCAAAGGTAATGGATCTTATATGGGAAAAGGAGACCGGCGGACCTGCCCCGTCACACAAGCAGCCTGATGCAGAGCTGAAGAAATACTTCGCGGAAGCGCTGCCGGAGTATGACCGTGACAGGGTATATACTTCAGACATCAGGAAGGTACTTCACTGGTACAATATTCTCCAGGGACTGAATCTGCTCGTAAAGGAAGAGGAGAAGACCGTGGAAGACGGACAGGCAGAGGACAAGGCCGGCGACAAGGAATCTTCCGAGAATAAGGTTCCTGAGTCAGCGAAGGAGGAGAAAAGCGCAGCCGCAGGCAAGGCGAAAAAATCTGAACCGCGGGTGAAAGCCGGTTCTGAGAGTGGCAGGATACCTTCTGCAAAGGGCGGAAAACCGAAGGCTTCAGGGAAATAGCACAATGGCAGTTACAAACTTCGGAGGCGAAGAGGTAGTATACAGTTATGATGAATCAAAAATCATAATAGTACCGGTGCCTTATGATGCCACCAGCACGTATATAAGGGGCGCCGACAGGGGTCCTTCGGCCATCCTTGAGGCTTCGCCGGCGCTGGAGTTTTATGACATTGAAACCGGAACCGAGGTACACAGGCACGGAATCCATACACTGGCTCCGCTGGTGACAGGAGATGATCCGGAAGAGGTCACCGGAGAGGTTTACAGGACAGTTTCCAGGCTTTTCAGAGAGAACCGTTTCCCGGTAGTTATCGGCGGGAACCATACTGTAAGCATCGGAGCTTTTCAGGCTGTCTCCGAAGCCTTCACCAACCTGGCAATACTTCAGCTTGATGCCCATTCTGACCTCAGACCTTCATACGAAGGTTCACACCTTAATCATGCCTGTGCCGCTGCAAGGGCGAAGGAGTATGCACCACTTGTCCAGGTGGGCATAAGGAGCATGTCAGCAGAGGAACTGCCTTTTGCAGACAGGAAGAGGATCTTTTTCGCCCATGAGCTTTACAATGATAAAACACTCTATAGAAAAGCACTGGATCTGCTGCCGGGAAATGTTTACATTACTCTCGACCTCGATGTATTCGATCCCGCTGTGATGCCTTCAACAGGTACTCCCGAACCCGGCGGGCCTGACTACCGGGAACTGATGTTCTTTCTTCGTGAGGTCTTCAGCCAGCGGAATGTGGTTGGTTTCGACGTTGTTGAACTATGTCCTTCGGAATCCAGCAGAGCGCCGGATTTCATGGCCGCAAAGGTTGTCTACCAGATGCTGAGTTACCGGTTTTGCAGTCAGTCCGTCAGTACCTAGAGAGGTTTGTCGAACTGTTTGGACTCCTCCCATATCTCATTCATCTCGTCAAGACTCAGGTCGCGCAGTGAGAGCCCCTTTGCAAGCGTTTTCTCCTCCAGGTAGCTGAATCGTTTGATGAATTTCCTGTTTGTCTTTTCGAGAGCAGCTTCAGGATCTATCTCGTAAAGCCTGGCAGCATTTATCAGAGAGAAGAAGAGGTCTCCAAGTTCCGACTCGATATCCACCTTTCTGCCGGAAGCGATTTCCTGTTTCAGTTCATCGAGCTCCTCTGTAACCTTATCCCAGATCTGTTCGCGCGAGTCCCAGTCGAAACCGACTCCTCTTACCTTTTCCTGTATCCTGTTTGCTTTTACGGTAGCTGGAAGTGAGGAGGGTACGCCTGAAAGAACAGGCTTGTATGATGCATGTTCATTCATCTTCAGTTTTTCCCAGTTCTCCTCTACCTCCCGTGCTCCACGGGTGACGCTCACATCGCCGAATACATGCGGATGGCGGTATACAAGCTTGTTGCAGATGCTTTCAAGAACATCTCCCATGTCGAAAAGCCCCTTTTCCGATCCTATCTTCGCATAGAATGTCACATGGAGCATCAGGTCACCAAGCTCTTTTTTAATTGAATCATTGTCGTCCTGCAAGATGGCATCGGCCAGCTCATAAGTCTCCTCAATCGTGAGTTTTCTGAGCGTCTGGTTGGTCTGTTTCATGTCCCACGGGCATTTTATCCTGAGCTCATCCATGATATCGAGCAGCCTGTTGAATTCACTGATTGTTTTTTCTCTCATTTAATAATGGTTTAAAACAGGCCGTTTGTTTCACGGCCCTGGTTCCTTGCTTCAACCCTTACAGCATCACCGGTATCAACAGAGAAAAGCTGGCACAGGTTAGCTCCGTTGATTGAAAGTTCGAGGAGGTCGAGTGAGTTGAAGCGGGTTACGATCTCCCCGACAGGTTCTTCGCGGTAGAACCTGCTGATTTTTTCAGTAAAATAGTTGTTGCTCTTGATGAGTATCCTGTAATCCCTCCCTTCGAAAACCCTTGAGAAGATTTCCCTGGTTATGTTGGTAATTGCGTTGCCGTAAGAATCGATGAAGATCACGCTGCCGATAACCACGTTGCGGTCAATTGTAGCTCTGAGAGGTACTTTTTCCGAAACGGAGGCAATCCGTTCCCCGAGACTTTCTGGTGATTGTCCGTTTACAAGAGCAGCAGCAGTGCGGGCAAAGAGGGTTATCTCGTCGTCTCCGTCATCATTTCTCAGGCTTATTATCAGGTCTGGTTCGGAGTTGAGAATCAGGTTGAACATCCCGTTATTCGCACCAACAAACCAGTGGTTATGAGCCCTGATCAGCAGATGGGGATTATCTGCAGGGCCCTCGCTGCTTACAAACACAAGGTGAATTGTGTCATCGGGATAATGGCCGAAGGTGTTTCTTATGACGAATGCGCCATGCATTATATTCAGGGGAGGTATCCCGCCTGCGTTATTCACTATCACAGTCCCGGGACAGGCAGAGGCAAGTTTACCCCTGAGTATCCCGTTGAAGAAATCATCCTCCCTCCACTCGGTGGTTAGCGTGATAAGCGGCATTCTAAATTTGTTACAGCAAAGATAGTCTTCTGCAAAAAATAAACTTACTTTGCGGTATAACGGATGCACAAAAACGGTCACATACACAATAAACTGGAGGTGAATTCTTTAGAAAGAGCTCAGGAGGAGAGGCAGATGACTGAACAGGTGATTGTGCTTGACGGGATTGATCCGATTGTCATGCTCGGGCCCAATAACAGGCTGCTCGAACAGATACAGGGTTATTTTCCGAAGATCAGGCTTATTGCCAGGGGAAATGAGATCAAATGTATGGGAGAGGCTGAGGAGGTGACTGTCTTTGTCTCGCGCCTGAATGAGCTCATTGAGTATTACAGGCATTACAACAGGCTCGATGAGGGTGATCTGGAGAGGCTGCTTCTCGATGATGAACACATGAGGTCAGCTGCCAGCGGCGATTTTGAGGATGCGCTTGTATTCGGAACCAGCGGAAGACCCATCAGGGCGCGGACTGTGAACCAGCTTCAGCTTGTAAAGGAGTATACCGGCAGTGACCTCATCATTGCCGAGGGACCGGCAGGCACCGGGAAAACATATACTGCCATAGCTCTGGCAGTAAGGGCGCTTAAAAACCACGAGGTAAAAAAGATTGTGCTTACCCGGCCGGCTGTTGAGGCAGGCGAACGTCTGGGCTTTCTTCCGGGTGACATGAAAGACAAGCTTGATCCGTATCTTCAGCCTCTCTATGATGCACTCCATGACATGATCCCCTTCCGCAAGCTCGAGCAATGGATAGAGGATGGCACGGTGCAGATAGCGCCCCTGGCGTTCATGAGGGGAAGAACCCTCGAAAGCTGCTTTGTCATTCTTGACGAAGCCCAGAATGCAACCGTCAGCCAGCTCAAGATGTTCCTTACAAGAATGGGAGTGAGTTCCAAGTTCATCCTTACAGGCGATACAACCCAGATAGACCTGCCGAAACGAAGCGAGTCCGGACTGCTCCGGGCAATGAAGCTCCTTGAAGGCATAGAGGGGATTTCAATCATCCGTTTCGATGAAAGGGATATTGTAAGACACCGGCTTGTCAAGCATATAGTAAGGGCTTATGACAGCGATGAGAAAAACAGAAAGGAAGAAACACCGCAATAAATAAAAGATCCATGGCCAAAGCTATTACAGGAACAGATTTCACTTTCCCGCGGCAGAAAGGGATATACCGGGGAAAGGTTCGCGACGTATATAACATAGATGACAGGTATCTGTTAATGATAGCCACTGACCGTATCTCGGCGTTTGACGTGGTACTGCCGGAAGGCATTCCTTACAAGGGACAGGTTCTCAATCAGATAGCAACAATGTTCCTTGAGATGGTAAGTGACATAGTTCCGGTATGGAATATTGCCTCGCCTGATCCGAATGTGACAATAGGGGTCAGGTGCCAGACCTATCCCGTGGAGATGATTGTGAGGGGTTACCTGACAGGAAGTTCATGGAGACTCTACAGGGCAGGAGGGCGTGAGATATGCGGAATACCGCTTCCGGAAGGAATGAAGGAGCATCAGAAGTTCGCGAAGCCACTCATTACTCCGACAACAAAAGCTGAACACGGAAAGCATGACGAGGATATTTCTGCAGAAGAAATAGTCAGAAGCGGCCTTGTGTCAGAGGAGGAATACAGAAAGCTTGAGGACTATTCAATGAAACTTTTCACAAGGGGTTCAGAAATTGCAGCGAAGCACGGACTGATACTCGTTGATACCAAGTACGAATTCGGGAAACGTGACGGCAAGATATATCTCATTGACGAGATCCATACACCAGACAGCTCTCGTTATTTTTATTCAGAAGGGTATGAAGAGAGGTTTGCCCGGGGCGAACAGCAGAGGCAGCTCTCGAAGGAGTTTGTGCGTGAGTGGCTTATGGCTAACGGATTCCAGGGAAGAAGCGGAGAAAAGGTACCTGAAATGACACCTGAAATTGTCAGTGAGATATCAGAAAGATACATCGAGCTCTATGAACACATTACCGGCAGGGAATTTGTAAAGGCAGATACTGAAGATCCCCTGAAGAGAATTGAGAGGAATGTCAATAACTACCTTAAAAAGCTGTAAAAGAGACGATACGGGGGTGGCAGTAATACCAATGACTAATTCAATGGAAGGAAAAAAGAGATTGTTTTTCTTGTGGCCTACGGCAGCCCTGCTGATTTTTTCAGCACTGTTGATGCCACTGCCGCTTGGGGCCCAGACGCAGGCCCCGGCCCCGGTTCCTGTTACAATCTCCGGTGAGAAGATAGTAGTTGAGGGTAGGGTATATTACATGCACCAGGTTCTGAAGGGGCAGACACTCTATTCAATAGCAAGGGCTTACAGCGTGAGTGTTGACCAGGTGGCAAATGTAAACGGATTGACTGACAATGCAATCAAGGATGGCCAGGTGCTGAAGATACCTGCTGCCGCTGTAGCACAGGGTCAGGCTGCAATGAAGAACACCACTGCCGGCACGCAGACAGGTACTGCCGGACAGACTGGCGCCGGATCGCAGACTGGCCGGCCCGGTCAGGGAAGGCCTCCTGTTTCGGGAACAGAAACCGGCGCCGGCGCTCAGGTTCCTCAGAGGCAGGTTACCCGGGACGACAGGTATATTTATCATCTTGTATTGAAAGGGGAGACTCTTGGAACCATTGCCAGTGATTACGGCATATCAGTCAGAGACCTGAAGAGGGCAAACAAAGGTCTGCTTTTTCCCCATGAAGGTGATTACCTCCAAATACCACGGAACAAGGTATCAGAAGGCAGCATGCAACAAAGAGCCGAAAGGGAGCAGGCACCCCGCGTTATCACGGTTGATACAGTTCTCGTTGATACAATGACTGTTACAGAGGAACCGGAGAACTTTACGATACCAGGTGAAAAAACAAGGATTGACAGGCTGAACGGTACTGTAAGGGTGGCAGTTCTGTTTCCTTTCTTCGTAAGGGAAAACAGCGCCAGGGCTTTCGCAGATACAACAGAGAGAACATCTGATGGCAGGGAAGGCATGAAAACGACTTCTCAGATTTATGAAGGAAGCCTCCCCTTCCTGGAGGCCTATGAGGGAATGCTGATTGCTGCCGACAGCTTAAGGTCACTGGGTTTGACTGTTGAGATGAAGGTGTACGATACCGGGGCTGACTCTGCAGAAATCAAGAGACTTATGCGGACAGGAGAACTGGATAATGTTGACCTGATAATCGGACCGGTATTTTCATTCAATCTGCAGCAGATTGCCGGATGGGCTTCGGAACGGGATATTCCTGTGGTATCGCCTGTGCCACTTCGCGACAGTCACATACATGAGAACAAACCTTCTCTTTACAGGGTTTTCCCCAGTCAGGAATCGGTTCAGGAAGTAATTGCCGGCGAGGTAGAGGCACGGCCGGGGAGCAGGGTTATCTTCCTCTATTCAGATACTGCAATGTATGACCCGGCTACTGTCAGCCTCTGGCAGAAAGTGAGCAGGGTTGCAGGCGATTCTTCCCGCTATGGTGGCGGCAGACTGGTACCTTACTTTTATACAGGAGTGACAGAAAAGCGAAATGTGTACAGCATTGTTGCCTCCTTTGAAAGCCTTCTGGATCAGAACCGGAAGAATATAATCGTACTTGCCACAAACAGTACTCCCGTGGTAAGCTCAGCATTCTCCGCCCTTCACAGCCTGACAAAGCGTTATGACATAATGGTGATCGGGTATCCCGAAATACGGGGTCTCGAAACAATTGACCTGAAGTACTATTTTGACCTCGAACTGCATCTTCCGTCTGAAAGTTTTGTGGACTTCGATGCTCCCGGTGCCAAAGCGTTCACAGCAATGTACATGAAGAAGTTCAGGACCGAACCGATGGCTGAAAGCTTCGCCTGGCGAGGTTTCGACATTGCCTGGTACTTTGTTGGCGGCATCGCAACCGGAGGAAAGAGATTCCTGAAAGATCCGGGGATGTTCAACCCCGAACTTCTCTGCCTGGAGCCTGACTTCTGGCGGAGTAACCGTTATGACGGCTTTGAGAACAGGGGATTGTTTATACTGCATTACCGCAAGGATATGACAATCGAAATCCTGAGATCAGGCTACAGGTTCCGGAAAGGTGATGATGACCAGGGTGACCAGATCAGCTCTCCTTTCTCAGGTTCATCAGTACGTAATCGAGCAGGATGGGCAGGTCGTCAGGATTGACGCCATTCATTTCCAGAACAGGTATATCATCATTAAAAGCTGCCAGGAAGCTTTCTGCTGACATTTCTCCGCCTGATACGGCACTCAGATAGTACTCGGAAGCCTTTCTTGTGTTACCCTGACAGAGGGCCAGATGACCCATATTTATCCTGTCATATGGTGTAAGTCCTGTTTCGGCAAGTCTGTCGAAGTACTTTTCTGCTTCCGCGTACCTTCCTGTAACCAGGTAGCACCAGGCAATTGGTCGGAGGACCTTTGAGTTTCCCGGATTTTCATACTCTGCCCTGAAGTAATGTTTCAGCGCTTCGTCATACCTGGCTGTGTCAAGGCAGCAATGGGCGACCATCAGGACAGTGCCCAGGTCATCAGGTTCGTTCTGCAGGGCTCTGCGATACATCTCCAGCGCTTCAGCCGGTCTGCCAAGCTTTCGGAGGCACCAGCCGGTCTTGCGAAGCGTCCATGTATGGGGTTCGATAATCGTGGCCATTGAGTATTTCTCCAGCGCTTTCTCGTATTCTCCAGCTTTCTGATAGCAGTAACCTGCCTTCTCATACAGCTCAGCATCATCGCTCACACCCTTGAGAATAGTCAGATACAGAGCCAGGGCGTCTTCATAATAATCCTTGCTGAAAAAATAGTCAGCCAGAGACCTGTCATCAGTAACTGAACCACAGGTTTCCCTGTAAAACAAGGAGTTGTACAGATCAAGCCTGCCGGTGAAGAAATCATCAAACTCATTTCTGAAATCAGAGAGCTTGAAGAACCTGTAAAGATCCTGCACATACTGTGTCACGGTTGTCCTGAAAAGTGCGGCTGGATCAGTAAGCTCATTGTCATACTTCATCTGTTCCAGTCCCTCGAGTTCCATCCTGAATACCTTAAGCATCATGTTTTTCTGCTCGGAAGGAAGGTACTTCATATTAAGGATAAGAGAGAATTTGTCAGAATTGCAGATGAACGGTGTTTTGTAGAGTGCCTCTGCCAGCTCATTTATTCCCGGACCGAGGATTTCATCCCTGAACACAGAGTCTACAGCCTCATGATCAGGGTAGAACGGGATGAACCAGTTGCGGAGTTCCCTGAAGAAGTCGAACTTCTTCAATCCGGCAAAAGCTGACATGTAAACATCAGATCCTTCCATCTGGAGGTTTGTAAGTTCCTCCATTGTCTTAAAAATTTCCTCTGAACCGCTGAACATTTCGGACCAGTCGGGGTTCTGACCCTCTTCCGGATTTTCACCGAGGATTTTGTCCAGGTCCAGTTTCTCCTCGATGCGGGGTTTCAGCCTGACGACTTTCGGAAGTATTTCTTCGTTCATTCTCCGGCTAAGCTGTTCCGTATAGCGTGATCTGATTGTCTGAAGCACTACTATACGGCATCTCTCCCTGAAGTTTTTCACTTTGGCAAGGTCCCTGACTGTTTGAATTATATCAGGATAAAGATTCAGACGGTCATCGTAATAATGGAGACTGAAGACCAGTCCTGTGACTGCTCTTTCAGCGACCTGTGGTGTCAGGTCAGCAGTCAGCCTTGCCAGGAGCCTGATCTTGGCCGGGTCCCATACCCTGAGGCTGCTGAGCGTTACTGCACTAACGAATGTTGCTATTTCATGCCACTCAAAGCGGGCCGATCCTACAAGGAGATCCATGAGACTCTCCTCGGCTTCTCCGTAATAATCTGTCAGCCACAGATGGTTGAAGATTATCCCTGAGAGGCGTTCAGTCTCTTTTGCCGCCTCGCTCATTGGGGCAGGCTGTCCAATTTCTTTAGAGGAAAGAAGGTCATCAAGCCGTGATTTGAATACAAGGTCATCCACACTCTGGATAATATTACCACCCCTGAGACTGTCTTCCTTCTGCTCCTTTGCCCTGACAGAATAAGTGTACCACCCGGAATAACGTGCCAAAATGTCCTGTTTGATCCTGTCGTTCAACCTGAGTATATTCTGCAGAAGCCTGTTATAAACCTTCTGTCTTTCAGGGTCGTGTATCCCTTCGACAGTGTACCGGAGGATGTTTCTGTAGGTCATCTGCAGTTCGGTGAATTGATCCCTCAGCTCGCCAACAGACACATTATCAAGCATATCTGACATGATGTCAAAGCTCTGTCGTACCTTTCTCTTTACGATGAGGTTACAAACGCTCCTGTGCTTCAGTATGACCGTATTGATGTTCATAGTCTGTCTGGTGATGGCCATCCGCTGTAATAAGACAACAATCGCGCCATTCCCGGTGCTCAGAAATTGAATCCAAGGCTTACATAACCCTTGACATCCCTGTATAGCACCTGCTGGTCGTACAATCCGTGCATGATCCCGATCCGGACCGGACCGGCGACTGTCATATAGCCTGCACCAATTGCGTAACCCCCCGTAATTGTGAAGCCAGCCTCGCGGTACGGCTCCTTCAGTGCAAATAGGTTAAGATCGACAGTGAGGTGAAGGTCAGTGGTTATTTCAATGTCAGTTCCGAGGCGCAATCCTCCCACGTTCCTGACTGTTATCTGGTTGGGGTGGAATCCGACCGCGGGGAATGAGCGGTCCGTAAGGGGGTCAATTCCTCCGAACAGCCAGAAGTCGTTTCCTGAGGTTACAGAATCTGTACCGGTTGTAAGCAGAAGATCACCACCGACCATTAATGTCACTTTTCCTGAAACAGGTGAATATGAGTTGATCCATGCCCTTGCTGAATAGTTACGGTCAAAGCTGAAGGGCGAATCTGTACTGCCGGGGCCAAACACTGACCTTCTTGATCCGGTTATGACCGCACCTCTGACCATTCTGAGTGCTGACAGGGAGATACCGGAAGTGATACCCTGTTGAGGAAAGTGCTTCCTGTCAAGGGAGTTGGCCTGGTAGCTGTAGTTGAGTCTGAGGTAATCATATGACAATCTGTTGATCCGGGTGGATGTGAGGTAATCAGGGACCATGTGCTGGTTCTCAAATGAAGCTGTCAGGGTCATCAGGTGATTCAGACTCAGGCGTTTGCTGAGGCTGAGCGCAGTATTGAAGTTCTGGCTGAGCATCGGACCTGTTTCATTTCTGAGTTTAATGAGCGGCAGCCGGGTATTGTCAGCAAAGAATGAGAATTCAATCCCGAATTTCTGGCTTTTGTCCACAAATTGGGTGGCACTCAGTCTGGCCCTGTAGAACTGACCTATGTATGAATCTATGTTTATGACGGACTTCGGGGTGAACAGGTCTCTCACTGAGATGCTTACCACTGCGCCTGCACTGAGAGCCGGATCATAATGGAGAGATCCGTACAGCATAGCCCTCGGTCGTTCAATGCAGTCGATCTCCAGTGTCAGCCCTGCTTCTTCGGGTATGATCCTGTACCGTACCTTTTCAAACCAGTTTTTCCCATAGAGCAGTTCAATTCTCTCCTCGAGGAGATCCCTGTCGACGTTTTCACCCGGTCTGACATTCAGGACGCCAATTATCTGCTCATCACTGATTAATTCGTTGCCGGTGACCCTTATTGTATCAAAGATATAATACATGACATCATGAAGCGGGATGACCGGTTCACGGGGACCGTATGAATCAAGGGAATCTGCCAGTTTTTCAAACACATCCCTGTATTTCAGCGCTTCGCGGTAGCCCCTGGCTATTATACTATCAATATTGTTGAACGAGAGAGTATTTACTTCCCCCAGTTCGGGTTCAATCATGATATCGGTCAGACGCTTCTGCTCCTCATAGTCAGCAAGGCTGCTCAGGAACCCGATCTGTTTCAGTATTCCGTAGGCAGTTCCAAGGTCCTTCTCCTTGTATCCCCTGAAGCTTACGTAAGAACCTATTACTATGTCTGCTCCCATCTCGCGCAGTTCAGTAGCAGCATAATTGCGCACCACACCGCCGTCGACGAGCACTGCGGTATCTGTTCTGACCGGGGTGAAGACAGAGGGAATTGCTATACTGGCCCGTATTGCATCAGGAAGATAACCGCCGGTGAAAACCACCTTTTTGCTTGTCACCACATCAGTTGCAAGGCAGAGGAAGGGTATGGGAAGTTCCGAAAAATCCGTGATAGTGGCTGCCGGCCAGAAGTAATGGTTCAGCCCGCTCTCTATCTGCTGACCACTGATCAGACCTGACGGGATTTTGATCGCATTTCGTGTAACGGGCAGAGCGAGAAGGCTGTTGTTGAAGTGTCTCTTCTCCAGAAAAATAATCTTGTTTTCCGGGATCATGTCTGACATTGCATGCTCCCAGTCGAACATTCTGAACATCCGGGCTATGCTGTCAGGGGTGTAACCCATTGCATACATCCCCCCGACAATGCTTCCCATGCTTACCCCGGTTACATAGTCAGGTTTAAGGCCGGCTTCTTCCATTACTTTAATCACCCCCAGGTGAGCAAGGCCCTTCGCGCCGCCGCCGCTGAGAGCAAGACCCAGCCTGGGCCTGGAATCTTTCTCCTGGGCTGAAAGAGGTGACCGGCCTGTACCCGCTGCAATAACCAACAGCACAAGACAGAATATTGTACCCCTCATTTTATGATACTGTCCGCGCATTGACCCGATAATTGACCCTGAAAGATGAAGGTAACACTTTTCTGTAACATATAGGATCATTTTATCCATAATATGTAACTTCGGCGGGTGAAAAACGGGGAAAAAAGCGGCATGAAATGGTTTCCGACCTCGAAGAAGGAGATGGAGGCTGCGGGGTGGGAGAGACCTGATGTCATCCTGTTTACCGGTGATGCCTATATTGACCATCCATCGTTCGGCGCTGCTGTCATAGCCCGTGTGCTTGAGGCAGCAGGAATGAACGTGGCGGTGGTTCCGCAACCCAACTGGCGCGATGACCTGCGCGATTTCAGCAAGCTGGGAGAGCCCCGGTATTTCTTTGCTGTCACTGCCGGCAACATGGATTCGATGGTCAATCATTACACTGCCGCCCGCAGGCTGAGATCAGATGATGCATACACTCCCGGTGGCGCAGCAGGGTTCAGACCTGACTATGCAACAGTTGTTTACACGGGCATTCTTAAGAAGCTCTTTCCCTCTGTCCCGGTAGTCGCCGGTGGCATTGAAGCATCTATGAGGCGGTTGATGCATTATGATTACTGGAAGGATAAACTGGAACCATCAATACTCATTTCCAGCGGTGCCGACCTTCTTATCTACGGAATGGCTGAGAGGGCGGTAGCGGAACTGGCCCGCAGGGTGCTGGCCGGGGAGAATTTTCGGGAGATTCATGACCTGCCTCAGTCTGCCTATCTGATAAGATCAGGAACGCCCCTTCCTCCTTTACCTGGTGCGAAGGACAGGGCACTGAAGCCCTGCCATGAGGCAGTCGCATCAAAAAAAGCCTACGCCGAAAACTTTGTCCTGTTCGAGAAGACAAGCAACAGCATGAAGCCTGTCAGGCTAACCGAGCAGTGCGGTGATACTACTGTAGTTGTCAATCCACCTCTTCCCTCTGCAACCGGGGCTGAGACGGATGCCGTTTATGAGCTGCCATTCAACTATGCACCACATCCGAGGTATGATAAGAAAGGTGCCATACCTGCATGGGAGATGATAAAATTCTCTGTGAACATTCATCGTGGCTGTTTCGGCGGTTGCAGTTTCTGTGCAATAGCCGCTCACCAGGGGAAGTTCATAAGCAGCCGTTCGGAACCATCGGTACTGAGAGAAATTGAGAAGATAAGCCGGATGGAAGGATTCAAAGGCTACCTGACTGATCTTGGCGGACCCTCAGCCAATATGTACCGCATGGCGGGAAGGGACAGGGAACGCTGCATGAAATGCGGGCGACCCTCATGTATCTGGCCTTCGGTATGTGATAACCTGGAGACCTCACACAGGGATCTGACAGTTCTCTACAGGAAGGTAAACAACCTGCCATACATTAAGAAGGCATTTGTCGGCAGCGGGGTGAGGTATGACCTTCTTATGAAGGATTATAACGAGAAAGCCGGCAGGGATGAAGAGCAGTACCTCAGGGAGCTGATTGTGAACCATACAAGCGGCAGGCTCAAGGTGGCACCCGAGCATACAGACGATGAGGTGCTTTACCTCATGAGAAAAAGCTCATTCAGGCACTTCAGGAAACTAAGGGAAAAGTTTCTTGAAATTATCAGGGCAAACGGGCTGAAGTATGAGCTGATACCCTATTTCATCTCGGCACATCCTGGTACTGATTCCAGGAAGATGGAGACTCTGGCGCGCGAACTGTCCGACCTCGGGATGCATCCTGAGCAGGTCCAGGATTTCACCCCGACTCCTATGACACTGGCCACGGCCATGTTTTACCTCGGGTTTGATCCCTATACGGGAAAGAAGGTGTTCGTGGAACGGGATATTGCCCGCAAGAAGAGGCAGAAGGGGTATTTCTTTCAAGGGAAGGCAAGAGGCAATAAGCAGTAGGCATTAGTGAAGATGCTGCTAATCATGCAGATACTGCATATTATTTGTCAGCACTATTGCCTATTGCCTAATGGCTATTGCCTGAAAAAAAGAGGCCGGTTCTGCCGGCCCCTTTTTTTACTGTTCGTACTCTTTCAGTATCGCCTGAACATCATCGGGAGCGACCCTTCCGTAGGTCTTATCACCGACGAGTACCACCGGCGCCAGTCCGCATGCTCCAACGCAGCGAAGGCTTGACAGTGAGAACTTGCCGTCAGCGGTTGTCTGTCCAACCTGGATGGCGAGTTCCTTTTTAAACTCATCGAGAACCTTCTCAGCGCCCCTTACGTAGCAGGCTGTACCCATACAGATGCTTATCGGGTGCTTGCCTTTGGGAGTCATCGTGAAGAATGAATAGAAGGTCACCACGCCGTAAACCTGTGCCGTGGAGATATTCAGTTTTTCAGCAATGGCTTCCTGTACCTCGGCAGGCAGGTATCCGAAGTGTTCCTGCGTTCTGTGAAGTACGTTTATCAGCTCCAGCGGTTCGTTATTGAAAGAATCGCAGATCTCATGGATCTTTTTCAGATCTTCCTGTCTCAGTTCTATCTTTATACTTGACATCTCTTTGATTTTTAATGTTAATTACCGCGGTATCACTGTTTGACGACAATCTTCGCCTTCCTGTCAAAATAGTGTGTATGCAGCAGGTGGTGAGCCTTTTCGCTGTTGGGTTCACCAAGGTATTCCTTGTAGAGCTGTACAATATACGGGTTTTCGTGTGACAACCTGATGGGTTTGTTGCGGTCCTCCTCATAGATAGCCATGGCTCTTGCCTTGAGTATCGAAGAATCGCCGTGGTGCAGAGGCTGTCCGCCTCCGCCGATGCAACCACCAGGGCAGGCCATTACCTCAATTGCGTGGAATTTCGATCGTCCTGACTTTACCTCGTCAAGCAGCTTGCGTGCGTTGCCCAGACCGTGTGCAATACCTATATTGAGTGGGAATCCGTCGAAGTCGATTGTAGCCTGACGTACACCTTCCATTCCTCTCAGTTCAGTGAATTCGAGGCGGGTAAGCTTCTTGCCTGTGTAAAGTTCGTATGCTGTACGTACTGCAGCTTCGATAACGCCTCCGGTGTTGCCGAAGATTACGCCTGCACCCGTTGATTCACCCAGAGGTCTGTCAAAATCAGTGTCGGGGAGATTGACGAAGTCGATGTTGGCCTGGCGTATAAAGTGTGCCAGTTCACGGGTGGATATTGAGAAATCAACATCGGGATTGCCGTCAACTGAAAACTCCGGTCTCTGGCTCTCATACTTCTTGGCCAGGCATGGCATGATTGACACTACAACCATATCCTTGCGGCTGATATTGATCTTTTCAGCGAAGTAAGACTTGGCGATTGCACCGAACATCTGCTGGGGTGATTTGGCTGTCGAGGGCACATCCTTCAGTTCGGGATAGTTGTGTTCGAAGAAGTTGACCCATCCCGGGCAGCATGATGTTAGAATAGGAATATTGGAATCCTTGTCTCCGTTGAGGAATTTCTTGAGTCTCCTCAGGAATTCGGTTCCTTCTTCCATTATTGTGAGGTCGGCAGCAAAGTCGGTATCGAACACATAATCGAATCCGAGCTCCTTGAGAGCCGAGACCAGTTTGCCTGTGACGAGTGTTCCGGGTTTCATTCCGAACTCTTCACCGAGGGCAGCGCGTACTGCAGGCGCAGTCTGCACGACGACAGTCTTGGAGGGATCGACGATTGCGCGGAGCACATCGCGGGTATGATCAACCTCTGTCAGTGCTCCTGTGGGGCACACTGCCACGCACTGGCCACAATAGGTACAGGGTGAGTACTCGAGGTTCTGTTCGTAAGCAGGACCCACTGCAGCCATAAAGCCCCTGTTGAATGCTCCTATAGCGCCTACGGTCTGGACGTCATTGCACATCATCTCGCAGCGGCGGCACATTATGCACTTGTCAAGCTCGCGGATGATTGAAGGAGAGGTGTCTTTCCTGTATGTTGACATGGCGGCTATATCCTGACCGGGGATCTCCCTGATGCCAAGCCTGTGAGCCATATCCTGCAGCTCGCAGGTGCCTGACTTCGGGCATATGAGGCAATCCTTCGGGTGATCGGAAAGGATAAATTCCATCACAGTCCTGCGGGCGTTCATTACCCTCGGCGTGTGAGTGCGTATGACAGTACCGTCATCACACTTCGTTATACAGGCAGGGGAGAGGTTCCTGCGTCCCTGGACTTCAACAACGCATATCCTGCATCCTCCTGGTTTGTTCTCAATGTTTAGGTCGTCAAGCCTCATGTGGCAGAGTGTAGGGATGTCTATCCCCATCTTTCTTGCTGCATCGAGGATGGTAGTTCCCTTCTCGACTTCGACCTGTTTGTTGTCTATTGTGATTTTTATTGTTTCCATCGTAACTCTTCCTCGTATTAGTTGATTAGCACAGCACCAAATTTGCATTTCTCGAAGCATGCTCCGCATTTGATGCATTTCTCCTGATCAATGAAGTGCGGTCCCTTGCGTTCGCCGGTGATGGCGTTGACAGGGCATCCCCTGGCGCAGGCGGTACAGCCGACGCATTTGTCAACGATTATCGAGTACTTCATCAGATCACGGCATGATCCGGCCGGGCACCTCTTTTCGGTGACGTGAGCCACATACTCATCCATGAAGTTGTTCATTGTTGAGAGCACGGGGTTTGGAGAAGTCTGTCCAAGTCCGCACAGTGACGTGTCTTTGATTACGTTGCACATGTTCTTCAGACGGTCAAGGTCAGCCATTGTGCCATTGCCCTTTGTTATGTGTGTGAGGAGCTCATGGAGCCTCTTGTTGCCTATACGGCAGGGAGCACATTTGCCGCATGACTCTTCCACTGTGAACTCGAGGAAGAATTTGGCAATTGAAACCATGCAGTCATCCTCGTCCATTACGATCATTCCGCCTGATCCCATCATTGACCCTACAGCAACGAGGTTATCAAAGTCTATGGGAGTGTCAAGGTGCTTTTCGGTAAGACAACCGCCTGAAGGACCTCCGGTCTGGACCGCCTTGAACTTCTTCCCGTTCTTGATGCCGCCGCCGATTTCGAAGATGATCTCGCGAAGGGTGGTGCCCATTGGTACTTCAATGAGTCCGACGTTGTTTATCTTGCCTGCCAGGGCGAATACCTTTGTTCCCTTGGATTTTTCAGTTCCGATTGATGAGAACCATTCCCAGCCTTTTGTGATTATAACGGGGACGCTGGCAAAGGTCTCGACGTTGTTTACGTTGGATGGTTTGCCAAGGAATCCGCTTTCTGCAGGGAACGGAGGCTTATTGGTGGGTTCACCGCGCATCCCTTCCATCGAATGGATCAGGGCTGTCTCTTCACCGCATACAAATGCGCCGGCGCCATAGCGCAGTTCAATATCAAAGCTGAAGTCACTTCCGAAGATGTTTTTCCCGAGGAGACCATATTCCCGTGCCTGGGCAATTGCTATTTTAAGACGCTGGATTGCCAGGGGATACTCGGCTCTGATGTAGATGAGGCCTTTCGATGCGCCGATGGCATAGCCGCAGATGGCCATAGCTTCAAGGACAGAGTGCGGGTCACCTTCAAGAACCGAACGGTCCATGAATGCACCCGGGTCACCCTCGTCAGCATTGCAGACCACGTATTTCTGGTCAGCCTTGTTTTTCGAGGCAATATCCCACTTCAGACCTGTGGGGAAACCGGCCCCACCGCGTCCGCGGAGGCCTGATTTCTTAATAATATCAATAACCTCAGCCGGGCTCAGCTCACTTATACATTTGCCGATGGCTGCGTACCCTTCGCGGGCAATGTATTCATCTATGTTTTCCGGGTTGATGAAACCACAGTTGCGGAGTGCGATGCGGATCTGTTTCCGGTAGAAACCCATGTGCTTTGAATCAGCAACATGTTCCTTGCTTTTCGGATCAACATAGAGGAGGCGCTGCACCGGCCTTCCCTTTACCACATGCTCGGCAACAATGATGGCTGCATCCTCCGGCTTAACCTGCACGTAAAAGGTATTGTCAGGCATAACCTTGACAACAGGACCCTTTTCGCAGAAGCCGAAACAGCCGGTCATGATAACCTGTACCTCGTTCCCGAGGCCTTTTTCTTCAAGTTCCCTCTTCAGACTCTCAACGATGAGACTGCTTTCTGAGGCGCGACAACCGGTCCCGCCACAGACAAGAAGGTGCATTCTGAATTTTGACATTATATTTTTCCTCCCTGTTATTAGTCTATTTTTTCATAGTTAACCGGTATGATACCTTCAACCAGTTCACCGTTCTTGATGTATTTCTCAATTATCTCATCAGCTTTTTTCCTGTCAACGAAACCGAAGACGACAGGCTCCTGGCCGGGGAGCTGAACCTCAATTGTAGGCTCGGCATAGCAGTATCCCATGCATCCGGTCTGTGTAACAACGGCGCCGATGCCTCTCTTGTCGAGTTCTTCGACGAAGAAGTCCATTATCGGCTTTGCACCTGATGCGATTCCGCAGGTAGCCATGGCGACCTTGACCTGAACAAGTCCCTCGGGATTATCTCCCTTGACCCTCAGCTCAAGCTTTACCTTTGCTTCCTCACGGATTCTCTTTAAGTCTGCAAGTGATTTGAGTTTTTCCATTTCAAATGTTTTTATTCTGAGTTATTTGTGTCTTTTGACTGATCGGCAAAACTAACCCCATTAAGTTACTAAATACCTAATATTTGTCATATCCGGTTTGAAAATTTCTGATCCCGGTTACATTCTCAGTTATTATTTCCCTGACAGGCCTGACAATGGTCAGGTCTGTGACTGCATCCTCACCAAGTGCATCTTTTATCTCCCGGGTTGAGATGCTCCACTGCGTTCCTTCACAGATGTGGGAATAAACAATGTTTATTGACGGATTTGAAAGTATAAGCAGTGCAATTGTTCCGCTCACATCGCCCAACGGAGGGCGGTCTACATGACTGTATCCGAATGTGGCTTTCACAGTGGTTCCTATACCGGGTGCGGAGCTGATTGTCATCTCACCTCCGGCGAGACCGGCGTTCATTTTGAGCAGCGGCAGGCCCATCCCCACTTTTCGTGTGGTGCGCGACGTGAACCAGGGATCGGCTGCCCTCCGGCAACTCTCCGGGTCCATTCCTTTGCCATTGTCAGCTATTGTGAGTGAAAGGAGATCATCGGTTACCGACTCGCTCAGGGTGATCCGGATCTCGTCAGCTCCGGCCCTGATTGAATTCTGGGCGATATCCATTATATGCAGGGCTATCTCCTTCATCTCTGCTGAGGTATGACAAACCTTCCGTCCTCACCCCTGAGTGCTTTTGCCAGTTCGGCGAAGGTTGGGCTTTCGAGCATGTAATCAGTGTGTCGTCTTCCGATATGTTCCGGGATATGGGCATCTGAATTGCGAATTACCGCGTACAGGATTTCGGGCACCATTCCCACCACCTCCACTGCATCACAGTAAAGGTCATCAGGAATAAATCCGAGCTGACCAAGAATTCCCATCGCGGGTCTGTCAATATGAGCCGGGATAAAAAGACCACCACGGCTGTGCGCTGCTGATTCAACCTCATCGATTGAGGCATTCAGGGCAGCAGGAAGGAAGAAGTCCACCTCACGTATTATGTTCTCATCCATATCAATCACAACCTGGTCACCGAAGATATCAGGGTTGTGGGGCATGTGAGCGCAACGGCTGTCAATCCATTCCTGGAAAGAGAGGGTTGAAGCCTCGTCGGGGAGGATTACAAGTGAGTGGACATCCTCGGCGCTTGTTACCTCTGCAGCCCTGAGAACTGTTATGCCGGCCTCGCGGCCGAGGGCCACTGCCAGTTCACAGTGGTAAGTACTGTTGTGGTCAGAGACTGCTATCATATCAAGCCCCCTTTTAATTGCACGTGCAATTATTTCACGGGGGCTCATTTCAAGTGAGCCGCACGGTGACAGGAGGGAATGAATATGCAGATCAGCCCTGAAAGGTCTCATTGTCAGTTTATCAGTGAATATAGTCTGCCTGCAACCGCGAAGGTGGAAAGTTCTGTTCCCAGTACCGGGATCCCCTCCTCGTTACTCTGGGCCATTGTATCGTCACCGGGTTTCTCACCGCAGGTGATTAATACAGCCGAAATATCTCTCAGTGATGCAATTGCCATGACGTTACGATGGGTCTGAATCGTGATCCAGACGGATCCGGATTCGGCATGCCCCATCACATCACTGAGCAGGTCGGAGGCATAGCCGCTTGTGATCTCCCTTCCCAGGCCTTCATGTCCTGAGAATACTTTCAGCCCGAGTTTTTCAACGATTTCAGTTACTTTCATTTTCAGCACCTTTTTTATTGCAGTTTTTAGTGAAATTATTTTCGCCCCAGATTCTTCTCATAATACCGGCAGCCCTTTCAGGATCCATCAGTTCCTTTTCGAGGTTATTTTCCCGGATGAATACGCACTGGGAGATGTCTCCGCGATGGCGGACTATATCTTCAGCCAGGGCCTGGCATGAGGGAGCGCCGCATAATCCGCAGTCGGTCCCCGGAAGCCAGCACATAATGCGCCGTGACCTTTTCATCATGTTCATGGCCTCGTCACGGTCACCTGAGAGGCGGTACATTGACCGGGGCTTTATTTCTTCGGTGATTCTCACCTTATTCATGAGGTAATCACTGTATGATTCGATATCAGGAAATTCTTCGGTTTCAGGAGAGGCTGTGCCAGGCTTCAGATTACGGGCCTTATTGCGCAGCCGTTCGGCGACGAGGAAACGGTTTGACGAAAGCAGAACGCCGCCGGCACAACCCTCGTCGCATGCTCTCAGTTCAAGATAATCGACACCGGTGATCTCGTCGTTCTCAAGCTGTTCTAGGAACTCGGTCACATTGTTCATTCCGTCGATCGCAAGGGTGCGTCCGTTGACACAAGATGCCTCTCCGTTTGTAAGGCTCCATACGAGAGTGTCAGGGTCAACTGAATAGGCATGGTCGTCGCCATACTTAAGCTCGCCCTTGTTTCTCAGTGTGCGGTTTATCTTGTTGTAGATGAAGTCCATGTTGATTACGCCGGTGATTGGTGTTGATTCTTCTCCGACCGGTGACTTGACGGCAGCGATTTTGGCTGCACATGGGGTTACGTAGAACACGCCGATCTCTGCGTTATGGGCGCCCCTGTCACGCAGAACGCGGCGGCAGTAGAAAGCGGCCATTTCAAGCGGTGCTTTTACTGTGGCAAGATTTCTGATCAGTGCGGGAAAACGTACCTGTATCAGGCGCACTATGGCCGGGCAATAGCTGGAGATAAGAGGGCGGGGGAGGGTTCTGACGTTCATGAGGTCATCAATGGCAGGCTTAAGTATCTCCGCCCCGTGTTCAACCTCGTAGACCCATGTGAATCCCAGGCTTTTAAGTACTGCGCTTATCTCCGACATGGATACCTCGTGCCTGAACTGACCGTGAAGCACTGCGGGCACAAGGGCCACCCGGTGCTTGTAGTCGAAAATACGGCTGAAGTCGTCCTGCTCGATAATAATTGCATGCACCGGGCAGCTTCTGAAGCACTCTCCGCAGTCGACGCACCGGTCTTCGATAAGCTTTGCCTTGCCGTCACGTATGCGTAATGCCTCGGTAGGACAAACCCTCATGCAGAGGGAACAACCGGTGCATATATCCTCACGGATTGTGAGAGCGTGGTGAAAGAACCCTTTTTCCATTTTTTCAGACAGCAATGCTGTTAAGGTTAATCGTTATCTCAAGTGAAGTGCCTTTGCCCGGCTGGCTGGTTATGAGAAACCTGTCAGCATTTGCACTTATATTGGGCAGTCCCATCCCTGCTCCGAATCCCATCTCCCTGACTTCGGGCGATGCGGTTGAATAGCCTTTCTGCATCGCCTGCTCAATGTCGGCAATGCCAGGCCCGTTGTCAGTGAGCTTCATGAAGATTGAGTCAGTGTCAAGCACGATGCTTATGATACCGTCCCAGGCATGAGCCACAATGTTTACCTCGGCCTCGTAGAGGCAGACCACCACCCTCTTGATTACAGTATTGTCTACGCCGAGCTGCTTAAGCATCTTCTTGACCTGACTTGATGCATAGCCGGCATGAGTGAAGTCACCTCCCTGTACCTTATATTCGAAGGTCATTGCCACGGCTGATCAGAAAAGAGGTTTGATACCTGCCTTGTACAATTCACCCGAAGCCCTGAACATTGTAAGAGGGCATGTAATGAGAGTCATACCGAGCTCGTCGGCAAGATTTTTCATTTCCGGAGTAACAGACTTGTTACGCACAAACAGAATACACTCAATATCCGACATCTCTGCCGTACGTATGGTCTGCATATTTGCCAGTCCGGTAATCAGAAGCAGGCTGTTACAGTTAACAGTCAGGACGTCACTCATCAGGTCAGAGGCAAAAGCGTGAGTTACCTCCCTGTATGCCTTGTCTTCTCCACAAACCATCGTTCCGTTCAATGCTGAACAAATTTCTTCAAGTTTCATTTTTCCGATGTTTCCCATGTACACAATTTATAATAGGGCAGTGCAAAGATAGAAAATATTTGTGAAAATATTCACAGTGTGAATAAAATAACAATAAAATTCATTATCAGGTAATATTGAATTACTTATATTATTGTTAATGAATATTTTATCTTATGCCCGCAAATTCAGAGCCAGGCTTCCAATCAGGTCTGATATCGTCTGTCACGATCGTAAAGGCCACATCCAGGACAGCCCTGGCGTCTTCAGCTATACCGTCAAAGTTCATTTCGGGATAAAAGTTGTCGGCAGGTTTATGATACCTTTTCGTGATGTAATCTTTTTCCTGTGCGGCAGCCCATTCCCTGCCATGCTCTCTGCTGTCGCAGTTGCCGCGGGCGAAAAGGGCAGGCACGCCGGCACGTGCAAACGGAAAATGGTCAGACCGGAAGTACATTCCGCTTTCAGGATTGGGATCAGGCAGTATGTACCTGTCCTGCTTCCGGGCTGCATCAGCCAGAAGATCATCGAGTTCAGACTGGCCATAGCCTGTCACCATAATATCTTTCATCCTTCCCAGTGGAAGGAGGAGGTCATTGTTGAAGCATGCAATCAGGTTTTCAGGCGCAACAGGCAGATTTGATACAAACCATGAAGATCCAAGCAAGCCCTGTTCCTCAGCCGTGGGGAAGAAAAGTATCACGGATCTTTCAGGTCTTTTCTTCATAGACGAAAAAGCTTCGCCAATCTCAAGTGCCCAAGCCATTGATGTGCCGTTGTCTACGGCACCGTTGTAAATTGAATCGCCGTTTTCCGTCTCTCCTATGCCGAAGTGGTCCCAATGGGCCGAGATTACTATTGCTTCTTCAGGGCGGCTTGTTCCCCTGAGTATTCCGGCCACGTTCATCGAGCTGTTCCTGACGTGGATGTTGGTGAGGCGCACGGAGATTGAAGAAGACATTTCAAAGCTTCTGAAGCTTCTGAGGCAGGCATCACTGCGCAGCTTGACAGGGTCATATCCCAGTGCCCCGAAAAGTTCTGCTGCAGCCCCGGCACTGAGCCAGCCGGTTACAGGACATGGTTCAGGTTCGCCGCTGACAGGCTCCCTGTAAAGTCCCGGAGATAATGCACTTTTGCGTGGTATTGAGAAATCATAGCCTGCACCGGCAGTCTCGTGGATGATCAGAATTGCCGTTGCCCCCTGCCTGGCAGCTTCCTCGTACTTGTATGTCCACCTGCCGTAATATGTCATTGTCCTTCCCTTGAAGAGGGTAGAGTCACCGGTATAGAGTCCGGGGTCATTCACCAGTACGACAGCGCATTTTCCTCTTACATCAACTGCCGCGAAATCATTCCAGCCATATTCCGGGGCCACGATGCCGAAGCCGCAGAAGACCATCGGTATTTCAACGAGCTCAACATATTCCTTCATTGACGGAGATTCCAATGCGATTTCGTCCGGAGCAGAAAACTCAAGTTTCCTGCCGGAGGCATTGATAACGGCCGGTCCTTGCACGCTTGTCGTTATCTCAATCATCGGAACTTCCTGGAACCAGCTGTCGCCGAAAGCGGGGGCGAATCCTATTCTATCGAGCTCTCCGGCGAGATAGTTTATTGTAATCGTCTCACCAGGGGTAAAGGGTTTGCGTCCCATCATGCTGTCAGCTCCCAGTATCCGGGTATATTCCCGCAGTTCCCGGGCTGTGATTGTGGCGGAGACTTTTTCAAGTGAGCGGTTTTCCGAACACGATGCTGCAGCCAGGGCTACAAGGGTAAGGGAGACGATGAGATTTCTCATTTGATAGATTCGTTTGCTGAAGTAACCAGGTTTATTATCACTTCCACGGCTTTTTCCATTGACTGAAGCGGTATAAATTCAAACCGCCCGTGATAGTTATGTCCGCCTGTGAAGAGGTTGGGGCAGGGCAGACCCATGAATGACAGCCGGGCACCGTCGGTGCCGCCTCTGACTGGTTTGATAACTGGCTCTATTCCGGCTTTTCGGTAGGCTTCGACAGCAGCCTCGATAATATAATAATTGGCTTCGATAATCTCCTTCATATTGAAGTACTGGTCGCGCATGTTTATATTCACCTCAGCGCCGTGGTATCGTTTCAGTATGGTTTCCGCAGCTTCTTCCAGTATTTTTTTCCGACGGGCAAATATCACAGGATCATGATCCCTGACTATGTACTTCAAGACAGTTTCCTCTACAGATCCCCTGATGTCATACAGGTGGAAGAATCCCTCGTAACCGGCCGTATGTTCCGGTCTCTCATATTGTGGAAGGAGGCTGTCGAAGGCACCGGCCACCATAATTGAGTTGATCATTGTATCCTTCGCCGTTCCCGGGTGCACACTTCGTCCCCTGACTGTAACCGTGGCAGCGGCCGCGTTGAAATTTTCATACTCAAGCTCTCCTATGCCTCCCCCGTCAAGGGTATAGGCATAATCGGCACCGAATCTTTTAATGTCGAAATTATCAGCACCTCTTCCGATCTCCTCGTCGGGTGTGAAAGCTATCCTTACTTTTCCGTGTCTGAGTGACGGATTTGAAATCAGATACTCGCATGCAGTTATAATCTCAGCGATGCCTGCCTTGTCATCAGCGCCGAGCAGAGTGGTTCCGTCAGTGGTTATCAGTGTCTGTCCGGCGTATTTTTTCAGTTCCGGGAACTCGGCGGGCGAAAGGATTACTTTGCGTTCCGGGTTCAGCAGAAGATCTTTACCGTCATAGCCGGGATGCACCTGGGGTTTAATTTCAGATGAAGGGGCTTCCGGACTGGTATCCATATGGGCGATGAATCCTATTACTGTACCCTGGGTGCCATTGTTTGCCGGCAGTGTTGCCATAAGGTACCCGTTACCATCGAGGGTTACCTCTGACAACCCTATCTTTTCCAGCTCATCAGCCAGGCGGCCGGCAAAAATCATCTGGTTTACGGATGAAGGTGAGGAGGTGTTTGAATCATCGGGTCTTGTCTCAAACCTGACATATCCCAGGAATCTTTCAAGAAGGCTCTGCATCTGCGGCAAATTGGTTAAACAGATAAATGTAGTCATTTAATCCGAAGGAACAGCATGCAGTGGCCGCGTTCAGCGAGGTTATCATGTGCCGTTTCTTCAGGGAACCAAAAACAAAAGATATTTCAAATATGGAACAGGCGGCCGAGGCTTCTGCCTCTTTTCATCCTGTAATGTATGAAGATAAAGAACATGGCGATAATCACCAGTGAGGCTGCAGTTATTACTGACCATTGCGGTCTGTAGGCCGTGGAGACAATTCGGTCTGTGAGGTATTCGGTGATGAGTGCGAAGATTGCCAGGGCGACAAGCATTGTCGCAAGCAGGTTCAATCCCCTGTACCTGCTCAGTGAATTCAGGAAGAGGACAGCTGCTGTCAGCAGGGCGGCAGCGACGGTCAGAGGGCTTGCAATTGAACGGAACCAGCCTGTGTGGCCGGTGAGCAGGTCAAGGAGCCACAGGAAGACAAGGGTTGCCACAGTGGCCAGCGTGATGACGAGGTATGGTCTGCGCCTGAGCAGGTAGATTGCAGAAATGAACACGATGAGGTAGCCTATGCAGGTGGTTGTCATCAGAGACCAGTTTATACCTCTTTTAAGGACTGCGTCGATTGCCAGGGTAATAATCACTCCCGCGACAAGGAGCAGCATTGTTATCTCATACAGGTGCCGTGTGTTCTCAATCCTTGAGAGTCTGAAAAGGTCAGCAGCGGTGACGATCCTGTCCGACCGGCTGTCAGAGGGTTCGCAGAGAGGGCACTTCTCGTTGCCTTCACCCAGGTCAACCCCGCAGTTTTTGCATATTGCCATGGCTTTGTTACTGTTGGTTAGTCAGGATTCTTACCGGCAGCCCCTCTGAAGTGAGCCGCTGCACGAAATTTTTTTCAAGTTCAGTGTTTCCGGTGAGTGATCCGAATGTAATAATTGTCTCAACGCCCATTGATATAAGGCCGGCTGTAATTTTAATTTGCTTATGAGGGGGAGGAGGGGTGACTGACATTGCCTTCATCAGTTGTGCAGCAGGGCCTGTCGGGGTTACCCTTCCCATATTTGTGACTATCGATGTGAACTGGCTTGGCCCGAAGCGGTTGTATGCAATCCGTAGCACCGGACTCTTGATGAAAAGTGGAATTATTCGAATAAGAGGATTCTTTTCCTTGGACACGTTTCTGCTGATGACCTGTTTGATTCTCTTTTCGTCAGTCATCATCTGCATTGTTATTTTCACTTCCCGCAGGATTTCGTCGAACGAGTAATGACCCATCCTTACATCAATTGCCGGCATGGCAAAGAGCGAAAAGTTGCGCAATGTCTCTGCTTCGTATCTCCTGCGGAGATCGAACGGTACCTGAACCCTGATGTGGGGCGAGCCACCGCCCAGCCTGGTTCTTATTTCCTGGAGCACGAAGAGCATTGTGGCAGCAAGGTATTCAGTTACGGAACTTCCCGCCTCCCTTGCAAGGAGCACCAGTTTCTCAGAAGGCACTCCCAGTTCAGTTACCCTGAAGCGGGGTGTTTCCCGCAGACGGAAAGGCAGGTGCCATGCATGGGGAAGGACAGCGGGCTGTGGCATTCCTTTTCCATAATGCCTCGAGAAGAGATCTTCGCTGCATCCGGGGCGCGGACCGTCCTTTACTTCGGGGAATGGCATCTCGGTAATGGCTTCTGCATACAGGAAATAATGGTTGAGCAATGTCTTGAGGAAGAAGATGCCGCCTCCGCCATCGGTCAGGATATGAAAAAACTCAACCGAGATGGTGTTGCCCCGGACAATGACACGGTATAGAAGCTCGCCGTTCATGGTTCGCGGGAAAGGCTGGCAACGGGGACCGCTGTCAGGCATTACCCTTGGTGTTTTTCCGTTGTATTCGAGAAAATACCAGAAAAATCCCCTGCACAGCTCAACGCTGAAAAGCGGGAACAGCTTCGAAGCTTCTTCAGCCGCCTTTAGAAGCGCTGGCAATACAACCGGTGCGGTAAGGTGCACGCTGATCCTGAACACCCCGGTAAGTTCGGAACCTGTTATAGCCGGATATATCTTGGCTGCATTGTCAAGCTTCATCCATTCTCCCCGTCCGGAAATTTCTCCTTTTGAACCCATTTTCCTCTTTTCCGCCGTAAAGATATACATATATGCACCCGATTGTCAATTGTGTTCTCCGGCATCTTCCGCTTTTGCGGCATTTAAGTTTACTATATTTGTTAAATCAAGCGAATGACACAAACACAAATTCCGATACAATGAAACAGTTTTGCATCATCTTACAGATTGCTGCATGCCTGATTATTTCAGTTGCAGTTTCAGGTCAGAGACCCGGTACGGGTGAATCGCAGCCGGCTCTTGTGAAATGGATTGATGATACTCACATGCTGCTCAGGACCCTTGGTGACGACAAAAAGCCGGTTTACTCACAATATGACTGCAAGACCGGCAAGTCAGCGCCTGTGACAGATTACACAAGTGATATGGAGAAGCTCAGGAGCTTACTCCCGGAGGGGGTACAGCCAGGTCCTGACATGGTTGCGTCATCAGATATGCAAGCTGTGATCATTGTGCGCGACAATGATCTGTGGTACTATTCTGCAGGTAACCGTGAGGGTAAGAAGCTTACTTCTGACCCTGACAGGGAGATGAATGCCAGGTTTGCCCCCGGTGACAAAAAACTGGCCTACACAAAGAACAAGGAGCTTTATGTATATGATCTTGGCCTTGGAAGGGAGACAAGGCTCACCTTTGATGCAACGGATAAAATCTACAACGGGTGGGCATCATGGGTTTATATGGAGGAAATCCTCGGCAGAGGAACCAGGTATGCCGCATTCTGGTGGTCTCCTGATGCAGAAAGGATCGCATATCTTCATACAGACGATAATCCGGTACCCCTGTACTATCTCAATGCGCTTGAGAATACTGACGGAATACACGGAAGGCTGGAGATAACACCTTATCCCAAGCCGGGAGACCCTAATCCAAAGGTAAAAATGGGTGTGGTTGAACTTACAACCGGTAAAACCACATGGGTTAAGACGGACGGGAACATTGACCAGTACATAGCATGGCCATCATGGACCCCTGACAGCAAAAAGCTTATGGTACAGGTCCTTAACCGTGATCAGAATGATATGAAGTTTATCCTGGCTGACGTGAACAGCGGGGATTTCACAGTAGTATACCGGGAGACCAGGCCTACATGGATAGACTTTTTCGAGGATATTTATGTAATGAAGGACGGCAGCGGTTTCATTGTGAGGAGTTGCCGGAACGACTGGTACAATCTGTACTACTATGGATGGGACGGTAATCTTAAGTCACAGATAACGAACTTTGAATGGAAGGTGACTGACATAGCAAGGGTTGATGAATCGAAGAAGGAGATTTACTTCAACGGCACCGGACCTGATCTGCTGGGCGGTCACCTGTTCCGTGCAAAGCTTGACGGATCGAAACTGCTGCAGATTACTTCAGGGGATGGCAGTCATACTGCGTCGGTATCTCCCGGAGGTTCATACTTCTTCGAAACCTGGAGCAGCATCAGTGATCCTGGCGGCATAAACCTTCTCGACAGAAAGGGGAAGGTCGTTCGCAGCATCCATCGTGAAAAGGTCCCTGCCTATGATGCATCGAAGCATCAGAAGGTTGAACTGGTGAAGATCAGAACGTCTGACGGTCTGTTCGACATGCCTGCCATTATAACCTATCCGCTGAACTTCGATCCGGCCGCAAAGTACCCGGTAGTGTTTACAATCTACGGAGGACCGGATGCCGGCAGCATCAGGAACAGGTGGCAGGGAGTCCAGCCACGCTGGTATGCCGAAAACGGAATTGTAACAATCAGTGTCGATCACCGCGGCTCAGGCGTTTTCGGCAAGAAGGGACTGGATTACATGCACCGGTCACTTGGCAAATGGGAGATTTCAGACTATTCCGATGCGGTGAAATGGCTAAGGCAGCAACCGTGGGCTGACGCAACCAGGATGGGGATAACCGGCGGATCCTACGGCGGGTATGTCACCTGTATGGCCCTTACGGCAGGCGCAGACTACTGGACCCATGGCATTGCAGATTATTCTGTAACCGACTGGCGCCTTTATGACAATGTATACACCGAACGGTTCATGGATACCCCGGAGGACAACCCGGAAGGGTATAAGCAGGGCTCAGCCATTACACACGCAGAATCACTGAAAGGAAAGCTTCTTATCCGCCACGGCGATATGGATGACAATGTCCATATGCAGAACTCGATATGGCTGATCACAACTCTTCAGGATCTCAATAAGCCTTTCGAGATGATGATTTATCCGGGCGAACGTCACGGCTGGGGAGGTCCCAAGAGAACCTTCCAGACAAATGAAACCAACAGTTTCTGGATGAGATCCTTTTTCGGAAAATAGCAACACTTACGATCTGCAATATGGCTGCCAGCTTATACGTGAAGAGACTCGCTGAAGTGCGGGCCCTGATGAGGAAAAGGAAACTTGACGCTCTTATAATTCCTTCCTCCGATCCGCACCTGGGAGAGTACGTGCCTGACCACTGGAGGGTCATCAGGTGGCTCACCGGTTTTACAGGCTCTGCGGGGAACGTTGTAATTACCAGGACATTTGCCGGTCTGTGGACTGACAGCCGGTATTTCATCCAGGCAGAAGAGCAACTGGCGGGTTCGGGATTTGAGCTCGTGAGGCTGAAGGTACCTCATACTCCGGAGCACATCGACTGGCTCAGGGAGAAGGTCCGCAAGGGATGGAAGGTTGGCGTTGACGGCCGGTTGATATCAGCAGTTATAATGAAGCTGCTTCTGTCAACAATGAAAGATTCCGGAGCCAGGCTTGACATGAGAGCCGACCTGATCACTCCAATCTGGAAAGACCGCCCTGCATTGCCTGCTGACAAGGCTTTTGAGCTTGATGTAAAATATGCCGGACTGACCAGGATGCAGAAACTGAACAGGGTCAGGGAGGTGATGAGGGCGATCGGGGCCAATTATCAGTTGCTTACGGCGACAGATGATATAATGTGGCTGTTAAACCTGAGGGGCAACGATGTCAAATACTGCCCTCTGCTGATCTCGTTTGCTGTGTTGAGTCATGAACAGGTCTTTTTCTTTGCTGATGAGGAGAAAATACCGTTTGCCATGAAAGCCTCGCTTGACAGCGATGGTGTTGTCCTGCTGCCCTATGACGCTGTAAATTCAGTGTTGTCTCATCTGGATGACGGATCGGTTCTTCTGTTATCTCCCCATGCAACTCCGGCAGCCCTGTACAGAGCTGTTTCGCGAAGGGTGAAGATAGTTGAAGATCTGAGTATTCCCACACGGATGAAGGCGGTAAAGAATGACACGGAGCTTAAGAATCTGAGAAAAGTGATGGTTGATGACGGGGTTGTGCTGACCCGGTTTTTCCACTGGCTTGAAAATGCAGTTGCCGGTGAGGAAATAACCGAACTGGGTGCTGCCGCCAGAATTGATGAGATGCGTTCAGCTCAGGCTGGCTGTACGGGTCCTTCGTTCAGCACCATCGCTGCATATAATGAACATGCCGCTCTTCCCCATTATGTTCCTGGCATTGATACCGACGTAAGGCTTCAGAAGAAGGGCATCTTTCTTCTTGACTCAGGCGGACAGTATTTAGGGGGAACCACTGACATTACAAGGACGGTTGCCCTTGGAAAAGCTGATGCTCAGATGAGGAGAGAATTCACACTTGCCCTGCGGGGTACGATCGGCCTTGCCATGGCCAGGTTCCCAAATGGCACGAAGGGATACCAGCTTGATATCCTCGCTCGTAAGCCTTTGTGGGATAATTACATGAACTACGGTCATGGCACGGGTCACGGTGTCGGCAGCTTCCTTAACGTGCATGAAGGGCCCCAGACGATAGGGTCCGGTGCCACCGGCGATATGAAAACAAGCATCGAACCCGGCATGGTGATATCAGATGAGCCCGCTTTTTACCGGCCGGGGCTCTATGGTTTCCGGACCGAAAACCTTCTGGTGTGCCGGGCAGATAAGGAGAGCGAATTTGGCAGTTTCCGGTCGTTCGAGACGGTGACGCTTTGCTACATTGATAATGAGCTTATTGATCCCTCAGTACTTGATGACAGTGAGCTCCGGTGGCTGAATGGTTACCATGAAAGGGTTTACGAGTTGCTTCACAGGCACCTTGAGCCTGAATTGCAGAGCTGGTTGAGAGTAAAGACAATGCCGCTTAGCCGCGGTAAGAAGAAAAATTAGAATTATAAATCAGATGTTCAAAGCAAACCTTTTTGTATTAATTGTCGCAGCCATCCTCACCACCGGGTGCTCAGACAAGACAATGACCCTGGAGGAGTGCCTGGCAAGCCTTCCCGCAGATACACTTTTCAGGATAAATGCCGACTCGTCATTCAGTGAGGCCTGGGAGATACGCCTGAGACAGCCGGTTGACCATCGTAATCCTGACGGCCCCCAGTTCACCCAGCAGATATTTCTTTATTATGCCGGAGCAGACAGGCCCGTGGTGGTTGAGACCGAAGGATACGGAGCCAGGGGAGGCCGGAATGAACTTTCTTCAATCCTGCATGCCAACCTTATCAGGATTGAGCACAGGTATTTCGAGGAGTCGACGCCGGATTCCGTCGACTGGAAATATCTGACCACATGGCAGGCAGCCACTGATCATCACAGGATAATTGAGCTGTTCAAACCAGTATTCAGTGGCAGATGGGCAACAACCGGCATCAGCAAGGGAGGTCAGACAGTGATGTTCCACAGGTACTACTACCCTGATGATGTAGATGTCAGTGTACCATATGTGGCACCGCTGAATTTCGGACCTGAAGATCCAAGAATGGAGCCCTTCCTTGAGAATGTGGGAACAGCTGAATGCCGCGACAGAATCTTCAGGTTCCAGAAACTGGCTCTTGAAAAGTTCGACTTGCTGTACCCGATGTTCCTTGAAATGGCTGACAGGCGCGGATGGACATTCACGAGGGTGGGAGGGCCCGAAAGCGCATATGAGATGACCGTGCTTGAATATGAGTTTGCCTTCTGGCAATGGGGATCAGTGCCGTGTGATTCAATACCCCTGGAAGGTACCGATGAAAAGATTTTCAGGCACCTGGCTGCAGTGGGTGATCCCCGTTATTTTGCTGATCAGGGCCTGGCATATTTCGAACCATTCTTTTACCAGGCAATGACTGAGATAGGGTATTACGGCTATGATTTTGACAAATTCGGTGATCTTATAAGGCATGCACGTAACGGTGAAAAGCCTGAATTTTTGTTTTCTGCACCCAGTGGACCTGAATATGTGTATGATTATGAATTCGGGAAGAAGGTCAGTGAGTTCATTAAACATGATGCCGAAAACTTCATCTTCCTTTATGGCGAAAATGATCCATGGTCAGCCTCTGCGGCTGATCCGGGCAATAATAAGAAATGCCTTAAGATCGTAAACAAGGGAGGAGCACACGGCACCCGAATCAGTATACTTCCTGAAGAACAGAAGGAATTGGTCATGACTAAACTTCAGGAATGGATGGATGTTCCGGCAGACATCTGACCCGTTGTTTTAGCAGATTTTCCTTCAGCCTGTTAACTCCAAATTTTCAAATAAATTTGGAATTGTTAAAATTAATTAAATACCTTTGTCTCAGCTGACTTGTTAGTGTGTGGAGATATTTTAGTGTCTCCTTCATTTACAGTTAGTTAATTTAAATTTTATTAACAGTTTAATTTATTTTCAAATGAACATTTTTGTAGCCAAGCTGAGTTCTGTAACCAAAGCAGAAGACCTTCAGGAACTTTTCAGCAAATTTGGGGAAGTAATCTCCGCCAAAGTTATTATGGACCGTGAAACCGGCTTTTCAAAGCGTTACGGTTTCGTTGAGATGGCCGATGACCGTGCCGGTTATGAAGCTATCGAAAAACTAAACAACTCAGAGCTCGATGGCAGTCAGATCATCGTAAAGAGATCTGAGCCAAAGGCAGAGAAAAAGCCTTTCAGGCCCCGTCGTGATTTCCGCGACAGGGACCGTGAACCGAAATACTAGGAAATGAAACACAGGAGGCTGCCGGGAAAGACAGCCTCTTTTCATCCGGGATAAAAAGGCAGGATAACACTGCCTTTTTTATTATATATAGCAGGTTTTTCAAAAAAAAGCTGGAAGACTCCGGATACCGGAAAGAAATATCTATAATTTCGCATTGGCTAATTCAAAAGAGCTGATAAACACTTGCCCGCAAATTTTTCAGGTTACGGAAACAGACTGAACCCGATCTCTCCCGATCGGGTGTTGTCATTTTCAGCCATAACCCGGCGATTTCTGTAAAACTACTTTATAACTGATCAACCATGAAAAACCTTATTCTTACCCTGACCGGAAGCAACAGGAAGAGAGTCATGCTCATCTTTCTTATTCTGATGCTCCCGGTGACAATTTTCGCGTCAGATGGTTCGGTTCCCAAAATCGGACCTATACGCGTCGAGTTTATTATTTTCGGCCTTATCCTTCTTGGGGTAGCCCTTTTCCACAAGCAGACATTCTGGGTTGCCATTACAGGTCTCACAGTTCTGCTGATCTTCAAATTCGCATTTGATCCGGCCTTTAAGCTGGGTGAGCACATGTTCGGCACAACTCCTTTCCTGGAGCAGATCATGGACAAGGATCTCAGACAGGGGGAGTGGGGAATAATACTTAATCTTCTGGGTTTGCTACTTGGCTTTGCGGTACTTTCAAAAATATTTGAAGAATCTAGGGTGCCTGACATACTCCCAAGGTATCTGCCGGATGACTGGAAGGGTCCTTTCCTCCTGTTGATCTTTGTCTTCATCCTTTCCTCATTCCTCGATAATATTGCTGCAGCCCTGATAGGAGGTACAATAGCTCTTGTCGTATTCAAAAACAAGGTCCACATCGGATATATAGCAGCCCTTGTTGCGGCAAGCAATGCCGGCGGAAGCGGAAGTGTAGTGGGAGATACCACCACCACAATGATGTGGATTGACGGTGTCTCTGCCTTAAACGTTATACATGCTTACGTTGCTGCCTTTGTCGCCCTGCTGTTTTTTGCATGGTTTGCGTCTCATCAGCAGGACAGGCATCAGAGGATACAGAAGGACGCAAATACCAATGTAAAAATTGACTGGCTTAAGATTGTAAGTGTCCTCCTCATACTGGCAGGTGCCATAATCTCAAACATTCTTTATGACATGCCTGCGCTGGGTGTCTGGATTGCAATCATTATCGGTGCAATACTGAGGCCGGTTCCATGGAAGGAGGTCCCGTCCTCACTCAAGGGAACAATATTTCTTTTATGCCTTGTAATGTGTGCCTCGATGATGCCGGTTGAAGAACTGCCTGATGCCTCATGGGTAACTGCATTTGCACTTGGCGCCCTGTCAGCCGTATTTGACAATATTCCTCTTACCAAGCTATGTCTTGACCAGGGACACTATGACTGGGGGATGCTGGCTTACGCAGTAGGTTTCGGAGGATCAATGATATGGTTCGGATCATCAGCCGGTGTGGCAATAACAAACAAGTTTCACGAGGCACGGAATGTGGTACTTTGGGTAAGAAAGGGATGGCACGTGGCTGTAGCCTATGTCCTGGGATTCTTTGCCCTTTACCTGCTCCTCGGATGGGAGCCGGCAGACACAAAGGAACATAAGATCATCAACTGTCCCGTACCCGGATGCCCGATGGCAGGTCAGGGCGAGACTCCTGAGGGGGCGGTCAGTTACCTTGACCTGATCAACGAATAGAAAGAAAAAATTCTTCTTTGAAATAATGAAAAAGGCACCCACGGAATGGTGCCTTTTTCATTTTAACTCTGCTTCGTTGCCGAGGCAGCATCCGGTTGTTCCATGTTCTCAAGCTATAAGTTGTGACTGAAGCCAGTATACTCCGGCGCCGGCAAGATAGCCTGCCAGGGCAAGCCAGGAGATCTTCTTCATGTACCAGATGAAGTCAATTCTCTCGAGGCCCATTGCAGCTACACCAGCAGCGGAGCCGATTATCAGCATGCTTCCGCCTGTCCCCGCACAGTATGCGAGCATCTCCCAGAAGAGGCCGTCCTGCACAAAGAAACCTGCATATGCCGGATCTGCAGCCATTCGGAGCATGTCAGGCGTTACAATCTCATACATGCCCATTGCACCTGCCACCAGAGGAACGTTGTCAACAACAGCTGATATGACTCCGATAGCCAGGTTAATCAGGAAGATATTACCCAGTTTCTCGTCGAGCCATCCTGCCATCAGGCTCAGGTGGCCGGCACTCTGAAGAGCAGCCACTGCAGCAAGGATTCCCAGGAAGAAAAAGATCGTAGGGGTATCAACCTTCTTGACAATGTTGTAAATGGTGAGTTTTTTCCTTATCTCATCCTCCTTGTCGCGGTGCATGATCTCGGATACGACCCACAGCACTCCCAGACCGAAGATCATTCCCACCCATGGCGGAAGGTGGGTTATGGTTTTGAACACCGGAACGAAAAGCAGCATGGAGACACCAAGGATCAGAATGAAAGTCCTTTCAAACGGCGTCGTGATATCAACCGAGCCATGTGCAATTTCAGGTCTTTTCACGTCTCCCTTAACCATGAATGAGAGTATGGCGAGAGGCACTATCATGTTAACAAGGCTCGGAAGGAAAACCTTCAGGATAATGTTAACAGTTGTTATCTGTCCGCCGATCCAGAGCATGATTGTTGTGACGTCACCGATTGGCGACCATGCACCACCGGCATTGGCGGATATCACTATCATGCTTGCGAAAATCCATCTTGTTGGTTTGTCGGAGATAAGCTTCCTAAGCAGGGCAATCATCACTATTGTGGTTGTCAGGTTGTCAAGGACCGCTGACATGAAGAAGGTGATGAACCCGATGATCCAGATAAGCCTTACCTTACTCTTTGTAGCTATCCTGTCGGTGATGACTGTAAACCCCTGGTGCTGGTCAATCACCTCGACTATCGTCATTGCTCCGAACAGGAAGAAAAGTATTTCTGCAATGTCAACAAGGTGATGGGCAAGTTCGTGCTTTACAAACGCGCTGGAATGCCCTGCCAGCTCAACCGTCTCACGGAAAGGGGAGGTGGCAAACTGGTCGGGAGTCATTGCCGGGGCAATGCTGTTCATAATCTGCTGTCCCATGAGCTTCAGTTCCTCCCAGGAGGGAGAAAAGCCCATTGCGAGGACCTGTTCACTGGAGAGGGCGTAGAGAGCCCACAGGACAGAACCAAGCAGGAGTGCGCTGGCAGCTTTCTCTACTTTAATGGGATGCTCAAGTGCTATCGCCAGGTATCCCAGCAGGAAAAGCACAATCATTAGAATAAACATACTTCAGTTTTTATTTTTTTTGCAAAAATAGGATTCGCGAGGAACATTCAAATAAATATTGCAATTATCAGATTGTGTATGACATTCCCTGTGCCGGAATATCGATGTTATCAAAGCCCTTTGTCTCAAGGAATGACCTGTAGGTGACCTGTGTCTCATATTCTCCGTGCACCAGGAATATCTTCTTAAGTTTATCCTTATCCTGGCAGGAGAGATATTCTGCCATCTCACGGTAGTCGCCATGTCCGGAATATGACTCTATCTTTTCAATATCGGCTCTTACAGGGTATTTGGTCCCGTGAATTGAGACTTCGGCTTCACCTCTGACAATTCGTGCTCCGAGGGTTGATGGTGCGCAATACCCTACAACGAGCACCGTATTGGCAGGATTGCTGATGCTGTTTGCAAGATGGTGCTTGACACGGCCTGCTTCCATCATTCCCGATGATGAGATGATTATTACCGGACCTTTTATCTCGTTCAGGCTTTTGGAGCCTTCCACCGATGTGTTGTAGAAGAGAGAGTTAAAACCGAACGGGTCCGGATCAGAAAGCATCAGCTCCCTTACATTTTCATTGAAGCAGTCGGGGTGCATCCGGAAGATGTTGGTTGCGTTGACCGATAAAGGGCTGTCAACATATATATCTACTTTCGGCAGGCGTCCTGCATTGTAAAGATTATTGAGTGAGTAGACTATCTCCTGGGTCCTTCCCACGCTGAAGGCAGGAATTATTAGTTTGCCCCGTTTTTCAACGCAGGTGTGGTGAACTACCCTGAAAAGTTCCTCGTCTGACTCGACCAGTGATGGATGCAGCCTGTCACCGTAAGTTGATTCGGTGATAAGAAAGTCAGCCTGAGGGAATGGCTCCGGACTTTTAAGTATCCTGTTTACCGGCCTTCCGATATCACCTGTAAATGCGAGGCGTTTGATGCCCTCTTTCTCCTTCAGTTCCAGTGTGACCACGCCGCTTCCCAGCATATGTCCTGTGTTGGTGAATTTCACGGTTGTGAATTCGTCTATCCTGAACTTGCGGTCATATGCCACGCTGATGAAGAGCTTCATAGCTGCCACGGCATCTGCCTGGGTGTATAGCGGTTCCACCGGAGGGAGCCCTTTTTTGGCCCTCTTCTTGTTGAAAGTAATTGTATCATGCTCCTGGATCTTGCCTGAGTCAGCAAGCATTATGGCACAAAGATCACGTGTAGCATTTGTGCATACAACCGAACCTGTAAACCCGTTTCGCGACAGAAACGGGATGAGTCCCGAATGGTCAATATGGGCGTGGGAGAGTATGACATGGTCAACGGAGGCAGGAGCAAACGCCAGCGCCCGGTTCATCTCCTCCGTTTCAAGTCCTTTCCCCTGAAACTGGCCGCAATCGAGCAAAAGATTTTTCCCGTGTTCCGTTTCAATAAGTATCTTGCTGCCTGTCACCTCGCGGGCAGCCCCGTAAAATGTTAGTTTCATGCTGAATGATCAGTTTTTATGATTTGCTAATATAACTAAAGTTGCCAGAATCTCCCCTGAAATAATCTTTAACATTTAATGAACAATATGTCAAAACTCCTTTAAATAGTGAAGTCATTGATATACTTTTGGTGCTTCTAAATCTATCTTACACTTACTCATGAAACTCGACAAGATCTTCTCGTACCTGGCCCCCAAGGAGGGCAAGTTCTATCCGCTGTTCAAGGATGCATCTGCCAACCTTATAATAGGGGCGGAGCTTCTGGTAGAGTTCATGAATGAGCCTGATCCCGGCAAGAGGGAGATCCTGGGTCACAAGATCAAGGAGGCCGAACTGGTTGGTGACCAGATTGCCAAAAACCTCTACAAGACACTCAGCAGTACATTCATTACGCCATTTGACCGTGAGGATATCTTCGAACTGATTCATGCTACCGATTCAGTCCTGGATCTGATGTACGGTGCAGCGAAGCAAACTCATCTGTACAAGCTCAGGGAAATCCCGAACGAGTTCCGCGAGATGGCCGATACAATAAGGAAGGCTTCTATAGAAATCAATACCGCGTTCAACGGATTGCGGGATGTGCTGAATCTGTCAAAATACAAGGACAACTGCCATAAGATCGGCGAGCTTGAGGAGCATGCGGATGACATTAATCACCGTTACCTTGCCATGCTATTTGAGGAAGAGAAGGATGCGATAGAACTGATAAAGAAGAAGGATATCCTCGCAGCACTCGAAAAGGCTGTTGACCGCTGTGATGATGTGGCTGATATCCTCTCCTCGGTAATTATCAAAATCGCGTAAAGCATTCCCGATGGACTTCACCATACTTATTATCATAATAATTCTCGCGTTCGGGTTTGACCTCATCAATGGGTTTCATGACGCAGCAAATTCAATCGCAACTGTAGTCTCGACCAAGGTTCTCACACCTTTCCAGGCGGTATTGTGGGCTGCCTCTTTTAACTGGCTTGCTTACCTGGTTTTTGAGCTCAACATTGTCGATACAATCGCCAAAATTGTTGACACTTCAGCCATTACACTTATGGTCATACTGGCAGGGATACTTGCTGCCATAATATGGAACCTGCTTACATGGTATCTCGGCATTCCTTCAAGTTCATCGCATACACTTGTGGGAGGTTTTGCCGGTGCAGCCATTGCCTTCACGGGATGGGATGTAGTGCATACCGGAAAGATAGCTGTTATCGCAGCTTTCATCTTCCTTGCCCCGCTTCTCGGGATGTTCATGTCCTACCTTATCTCAATAGCCCTGCTTTGGATAAGCCGGAAAGGCAATCCTTTCAGGCTCGAAAAGAGATTCAAGGGTTTTCAGTTGCTTTCATCGGCTCTCTTCAGCCTTGGACACGGCGGCAATGATGCCCAGAAAGTGATGGGGATCATCTCCGCAGCTCTGATTGTTTATTTTAACGGTGCTCATGAGATACCCCACTGGGCGCAGATTGAAATGGTTAACGGCAAGGTGCATGACATTCCTCACTGGATAGTGCTTGGCTGCTACTCTGCCATTGCTATGGGAACACTGATAGGCGGATGGAGGATTGTCAAGACGATGGGATCGAAAATAACCAAACTGACTCCCTTTGAGGGTGTTGCCGCAGAAGGTGCCGGCGCAATACTGCTTTTCGGAACTGAAGCCTTTGGCATACCGGTGAGTACAACTCATACGATCACCGGTGCCATTATGGGAGTCGGGCTTACCAAGCGGGTTACAGCAGTAAGATGGGGCGTAACAATCAACCTGCTGTATGCATGGCTTCTTACAATCCCGGTCTCAATGCTGCTGGCTGCAGGTCTCTATCATCTGCTCTCAGCCATAACAGGCATCAGCTGATAACTGACACGTTACATCGATTCAAATCCCCTTACTGATCCCGGTGTCACTTTATGCAGGTCAAAAACGATGATCTCGTTCTCGCCCTTGCGCAGCCATGATGCCGGGCAGAAGAGTCTGGTCTGGGGTCCTATCTCCCAGTAGCGGCCGAGGTTATGTCCGTTGACCCAGACAAATCCCTTTACAAAATTTGTCATGTCAATGAAGGTGTCAGCTGTCTGATCAAGTTCCAGGGTGCCCCTGAAGAATATACCGGGTTTTGTCAGCTCACAATCTGTTGCTTCCAGCGATTCAATATAGCCGTCACTCATCGGAAAACCGCACACCTCCCAGTTTATCAGAGTCATCCCGTTCAGTATTACCCTGTCAGTTATTCCCTTACGGTCGATCATTGCATGTGCAAAGTTGATCCGTCCCATGCCCTCGGTGAATATTTCAAGGAGCGGGTAATCTGAATCTGCCGGAGGCAGCTCAATTGAGTTGATTCCAAGCCGCCTGTCAAGTGTGCCGATATATTTTCCGTCGATAAAAACGGTGGCATAATCATGAATGTCAATGACAGTTAACCTGCCTCGCTTGTGGCCCGTCAGCCTGGTGCTGTAAAGCATAAAGCCGTAATCCTGCCCGTATGATTCGAACGATTCGGGCTGGATTGATTTCACCGGTTCCGGCAGGTTGTCCCAGATTGAGGTGAATGGTATAAGTTCGGTTTCAGGGAAAGTCATCGAAGGTATCGGATCCGGGATCGGAGGCAATTTTGCCTTTTTCGGAAGATATGAGCCGATCAGTTTTCTCAAGGCAAAGAATTTGGGTGTTGCCCTTCCCTGTTCGTCTATAGGCGCATCATAATCATAACTGGTAAGGTCAGGCTCGTATCCCTTGCCACCTGAGTTGGCCCCGGCGGTGAATCCGAAGTTTGTTCCCCCGTGAATTACATAAAAATTGAATGATTTCCGGTTATCCATCAGGAACTTAACCTCGCGCAGAAGATCTGCAGTGTCAGGTTTTGCCCAGTTTTCTCCCCAGTGCGTGAGCCATCCGGGGTAGGTCTCGCTGGAGAATACCGGAACGCCTGGATTCATTTTACGGGCCAGTTCGAAATCCTTTTCTGAGCTCCCTGAGTCAAGTCCCACGACACATCCCGGAAGTGTACCCGCCTCAAGCATGTATGCGGTGGGTCCGTCTCCCGTGAAATAGGGAACGTCAATGCCGCTCCTTTCCCATATCCCCTTCAGGGCGAAGAGGTAGTTCCGGTCATTGCCGTAACTGCCATATTCATTTTCGATCTGAATCATAAGGATGGGGCCGCCGTTGGTGACAAGAAAGGGGCGGAGTACATCAGCAAGCCGTGAAATGTACCTCTCTGCTGCCTTCATGTAGACCGGATCCATACAGCGCACTTTTATGCCCGGGGTCCGAAGCAGGTAAGGGGGTATGCCGCCGAACTCCCATTCGGCACAGACATAGGGTCCCGGTCTGATTATAACCCACATTCCTTCCTCTGCTGCCGTGGTGATAAATCGGGCAATATCCCGGTTCCCGGTACGGAAGTCATAGATTCCCTCATCAATCTCGTGGTGGTTCCAGAAGAGGTATGCTGAGATTGTGTTGCACCCCATGGCTTTCGCCATCTTTATCCGGTGATGCCAGTATTCTGCCGGCACCCTTCCCGGATGGATCTCCCCGCTTATGATCTGCATTGGTTGCCCGTCAAGAAGGAACTGATCCTTTCCCAGGGTGAATGTGTGTCCGGTTTTGCTTATCTGACCTGAGATGCCTGAAGTTATGAGCACAAGAGTGAGTAACAGGGCTAAGCGACAAATCGTCTGTCTGTCCTTCATGATATGTTAATTAAATATTCTAAAGGCAGCGCCCGCTTCAGACAGTGCCTTTCCCCCATGTGGGAAGTATCTCCTTCTTAAAGGCTTCCTTTTCCCTGACAAGTGCTTCCATGTCAAGGCCTATGGATTTCTGTGCTCCTGATTTTGAGGATATATCCGGTATCATGACTTTGCTGACACCCTTGTCAGCGAGAACTTTTGCCAGCTCAATCCTGGCTTCCAGTCCCTTCATTATTCCGTTGCTAAGTATTGATGCCATCTCGATAGGAGCATGGAAGGAACCGCCATGACTTGCTGCGCAGAAATCCCATCTCCACTGTGACTGCCTGATAAGCGCAAGAACCGGCTTCATCACAGTTTCGTCTGCGCCTGCATCCCAGGCAGCTTTGGCCTCATAGTGGGCAGAGACAAGGATCTCCTCGAGGTAGTGTCTCAGGTTTGCTATCTTATCCTGTCTTTCATAAACGTTGTTCCGCAGTTCCTCCTCACTCTGTCTGTGACATACGGCACAGGTTGACGAGATCATATTCAACGGGCTCTGCACATGATGGCTTGTATATTTCACACCGCCCTCGGCGACGAACGGCATGTGACAGTCTGCGCAGGCCACCCCGCGCTGGCCGTGGATACCCATTTTAAACAGCTCATAATCAGGATGCTGAGCCTTCAGCATCGGAGCCTTGCTGATTGAGTGGGTCCAGTCGGCGAACTGGTAGCTGTCATAGTAACTCTCGATCTCGTCAGCGGTCATCCCCTTGTCCCATGGGAATGTCAGGTATTTTCCCTCGCCTTTGAAGTAGTATTCTACATGGCACTGGGCGCAGACAAGGCTGCGCATCTCCTGGTGCCCTGCCTCCTCAATCTTTTTACCCTGTCTCTCGAAGGCCTCTCTGAGAGCCGGGCGGGAAATTGTCAGGGTCATGTTCTCCGGGTTATGGCAGTCTGCGCAACCTATTGAGTTGGTTATCTCGGGTCCCAATGAGGCCCATGTTGCCTTGTAAAAGCTTTCCGCGCCCATTTTTTCAATCATACGGGGTACGTCAGGGCTTTTGCATGCCCAGCATGTTCCGGGCTGGGGACCGGCATCAGGAGTCATGGGCGCTCCGGTCCGGAGGGTGTTGCGGATATCTTCAACCGCCCAGTAATGACCTCTTGCCTGGGAATAGTCCTTTGAGAATGCATACCCTGCCCAGAGCACCACAAGTTCCGGGTCAGTGGCAAGTACGTCCAGGGGCTTGCTTCCTGCATGTTTACTCCGGAAAGATGTGTCAGCTGTCATCAGCCATGATTTGTATTCCCTGGGATAAAATTCACCCCATACACTGTTGTCTGACTCGAAAGGCTGCAGGTCAGTCGGCGGCCTGTATGCATATTTTGCTTCAGACCTTCGTTCAACAATGGAGGATGCGAGCATGCCCAGGAGGAATACAACAAGAGCGGTGGCAAGAAATAAAAGCCAGCCTGCCCATGGCTTTTTGGAGATGAATTCCGTGATTGACATAGGTTGGGTGTTAAGTATTGTTACAGGTTGTCTTTAAGGGTAGGAGTTATGGCAAACTGGGTCGATGAGATGCTGTTGACCCTGTCATGCGGCGTGTTGCGGTGACAGTCGAGGCAGTGCCTGTCGCGTCTTCCCGCCATTGCTTCGAGAGGTCTTCCGGGGCCGTCACTGAAGAGTGACTCATGGCACCTGAGGCAGTTTTCCTGAACTACGCGTTTCCCGGGTTCCCTGATATATATGGATTGCGGTTCGTTTCGAAGAGTAAAGATAGTTGCATGCCGGAGGCCGTCACTTGCCTTGAAGTAGTATTTTCTGACGAAGCTGTCATGTGGAACATGGCAGGCATTGCAGTCAGTGATGCTCTTGTGCGCGCTGTGTGACCAGGTGGCATATTGCGGGGTCATGATGTGGCAGTTAATGCACACCCTGGGGTCATCAGAGAGATAGGAGGTGGCATTAGATATCTTCAGAAGATAAAATGCCAGGCCTGTGAATGCCCCGAGGAGAATGATGACAGGCAGTCTCCACTCTGGCGGAGGCGTGAAGAATCTGATCAGTTTGTTTGGTCTGCTCATGGCAGTTGCCTTTATATCCGGTCAATTAAAAATCGCGACCTCCTCCCCGGTATGCCGGAAGGGTCAGATGAAATTAACGAAGCAGAGTGCCACGAGGGCAGTACCGTATCTCTTGTCAATTGTCAGGGATTCCCTGAAGACGCTTGGTTCTCCCAGGTAATACTGTGAGAAAGTTCTGTCATGCAGGTCATGCAGAACTGTGTAGAGTCTCTCTTCGAGAGCCTCCATGTCAAAGTAACCGGCGAGTTCACAGACGAGACCTCCGACTTTTTCCTCGCATGTATCATCCTTGTACATCCATGCGTAGATGACGCCGGCTGATACGTGTTCGCCGTAGTAGCCGTTGGCTACTGCCATAATTGTGCAGAGTTCGGATCCGTAGGGGGGCATGTCAACCTCATCAAGGGTAACCAGCCTGGCTGTGGCGGGCATCACCGAAGAATAATTCATAATGTTGTATTCGGATATGCCTGCATCATGCAGCGCCATGTGATATGACCCGGGATGTATTGCATATTCGCTGCATCCTGAACCCTGGGTTACAAAAAACTCGTTGGGAATTCTGTTTTGGGTGAGTTTAACCATTTTGCCTTTCAATACTTTAGGTTTATGCCCGTCATGAGATCGGAACAGGCAAATATACCTAAAAATAAAAAAAACCTGCAATAGGGATATTTATATTTCATATCCGCGCCATTGCAAGGACGAGGGAATATATGATCACGGTTACGGTGATGGACATTTTCCTTGCGGTATCCGGTTTCAGGTACCTTTTTTGCATAATTTTCTGGCTGCCGCAAAAATATTGAAAAAGACCAAAGCGGGAAGCTGCCGAAAAAAATATAAATTGGAGAACCTAAAATCAGGGTATGGTCAGGAGGTTGATTACAGCGCTATTATGTCTCTTTGCCTCATTGTATGACGCGACGGCTGAGGTTCAGGAGATCGGTACTCCGTTCATCAGAAACTTCACCAAGGCTGATTACAGTGCCAGTACACAGAACTGGGCGGTGGCACAGGATGCCAGGGGATTCATGTATTTTGCCAATAATGACGGACTCCTGGGATATGACGGGGTTCAGTGGCACCTTTACCAGATGCCCAACCACTCGATGGTCAGGTCAATTCTGATGGGGGCAAAAGGTGAAATTTTCATTGGAGCTTACAATGACCTTGGGAAAATGGTACCTGATGCCCACGGCAATCTGTCATTCCATTCCTTCAGGGACCAGATCCCGGAAGAATACAGAAATTTTGACGATGTATGGAACATATGCACCTACCGCGACAAAACAGTTTTTCAGTCATATTATGCAGCCTATTTCTATCGCTATGGCACTCCAATGACAGTGGTGGCTGCTCCAACACGCTTCCAGAATTCATACAGCGTAAAGGGTCGGTTGCTGTTTAATGATACCGGAAACGGGCTAATGGAGTTCGACGGAACCAGGCTGGTCAGAATTACCGGATGTGAGTCTCTTACCGGTCAGGATATATGGTCGATCCTCCCTTTCGGAAGCGGAAATGAGATACTGATCTGCACCCTGGGAAACGGATTGTTTATTCATGACGGCATCAAACTTCGGAAGTGGAACGAGGCACTTGGAAGGATCCTGAGCCGTGACCAGGTATTCAGCGCTACAATGATATATGATGATTATTACGTGATCGGGACAATTCTTAACGGCGTGATGATCATTGACAATGAAGGGAACATTGTGCAGCACATCAACAGAAAGAAGGGGTTGCAGAACAACACGGTACTTGACCTGTTCACCGACAGGAACGGCAACCTGTGGCTGGCTCTTGATAACGGCATTGATTACCTGACTGTCAATTCTCCCGTAACATTTATCCGCAGTTCTGAAGGCTTTGGCGCAGGCTATGCATCGGTTATCCATGACGGAAAGCTTTACCTCGGAACCAACCAGGGGCTGTATGTCAGGAACTGGTCTGAAAGCGAAACGGATGATGATTTCAGGATGATAGCAGGAACCTACGGTCAGGTCTGGTACCTGGGAGTTCATAACGGAGAACTACTGTGCGGACATAATAACGGTACGTACCGGGTTTCAGGCGAGAAGGCTGACCTGATAAGCCGTGTCGCCGGCGGATGGAAATATATGGAGCTGAAAAACCATCCGGGATACCTGATTGGAGGTACATACAGCGGAATGATACTTTTCAGGTGGGAGCAGGGCAAGTGGAAGTTCGTCAGGCAGATACCCGGAATGACGGAGTCTTTCAGGGTTTTCGAGGAAGACAGCCAGGGAGAGATCTGGATGAGTCACGGATTCAAGGGAATATTCAGGGTGAAACTCTCGGCTGACCTGGATTCGGTGACCAGTGTCAGGTTTTATGATTCATCAGATGGCCTGCCTTCTGATTTTTATCTTGGCATTTTCCGGATCATGGGGCAGCTGGTTGTTGTCTCAGAAACTGAAATCTATGAATATTCTCCGGAAGAAGACCGTTTCGTCAGGTCAACCTATTTCAACCAGCTTTTCAATCCCCTGGCAGCTATCTCATATCTCCATGAGGATAAAAATGGCAACATATGGTATGTTGCAAAGAAAAGGGCAGGAGTGTTCCGGCTTAAGGAGGACCATTCATATGAGCATGTGGCAGCGCCTTTTCTTCTCCTCTCGGGAAGGTTCATCCACGGATTTGAGTCTTTCTACCCGTATTCCCCGGAGCATGTGATAATCGGCACTGAAGATGGTTTTGCCCACTATTCATCCCGAACCTCTGTACTCGGTTATGAAGGATTCTCGGTATATATTACCCGTGGGGAGGCTTTGCATCAGGACTCGGTATTTTATTATGGCCGCACTCCATCGTCTGCAGTCCAGGAGGTAAGCTACAGGTTCAGATATGCACACAACAACATGCGGTTCATGTTTGCATCGCCGGTCTATGATAATGCAGGGAACACCGAATACAGTTACAGGCTGGGAGGGTATGATGACAGATGGTCTGACTGGAGCCGTACATATTATAAGGAGTATTCAAACCTCCCTGACGGAAAATTCACTTTTTATGTTAGAGCGAGAAATCAACTCGGAATTGAGAGCAAACACGATTCACTGGAGTTTATTATTGAGCATCCCTGGTACAAGTCACCTGTGGCATTTCTGTCTTATATAATTGCCGGGATGATTCTTGTACTTATGCTGGCACGTTTCATCAGGTGGAGAATCGAGTTGTCAGGAAGGAAAGAGAGCCTGAGGAACAGGCGTATTTACGAGGAGAAGGAACAGGAGTACAAAAGGCAGGCGCTGGAGTCTGAGAAGGAGATAATAAGAATCAGGAATGAAAAGCTCCAGGCGGAAATGATACTTCGTGACAAGGAGCTGGCTAACCAGGCCATGAACCTTGTGCGCAAAAACGAATTTCTGAATAACATAAAGGACGAACTCCGGAGCCTGACCGATGGCAGCAATGACAGGGCAACCGGCAGCAGGGTTTCTGAGATTCTCAGACGTATTGACCGTGAGGTTGACAATAATAAGCAGAGAGAAATTTTTGAAAGTGCATTTGATGAGGTTCATGAAGATTTCCTTCACAGGGTAAAGATTAAATACCCCGAACTGACTCCTACGGAACTGAGACTGTGTGCCTACCTTAAAATGAATCTCCCGACCAAGGAGATTGCCCCTTTACTGAATATTTCCGCCAGAGGTGTTGAAATCTGCAGGTACAGGATAAGGAAAAAGATGGGTATCACCCGGGATGTGAACATCACCACCCATCTTCTCAGTATCTGACAAAAAGCTGTTCTGTAGTATCACTCCAGATGATTGGTGTATTTTTTACACTCATTCCTGTTTTTTTATATGTTTGGAAATCAATGTAATAAAATTTAGGTGATGAATTATTGATGTATTAAATTTATTCTCATGATGTATTTTTGAAGTAAGGCACAATGGGTACTAATCAATTTCACATTCCTAACTTGGTGCACTGCAACCGGATGGTTTTCGGACCAGTCCGGTAAACCTGATAAACCAAACTCTAAACTCAACAAAATTTATGAAACAGACAATCCTGGCTCTTTTTTTCATTGCCTGTTCCCTGGCTTTAAATGCGCAGGGGCTGCAGATAAAAGGAGTTGTAACGTCAGCAGACGACGGACAGCCTGTTCCGGGGGTGAGTGTTTTCGTCAAGGGAACAACCACCGGAACCATGACTGACATGGACGGGTACTACAGTCTCGGCAATGTGCCCATGAACTCAACTATTGTCTTCTCCTTTGTGGGGATGATTACACAGGAAATTGTGGTGACAGAGAGTGCCACAAAAGACATTGTGATGGCCTCAGATGTCGAATTGATTGACGAGGTTGTTGTTGTGGGTTATGGTACCCAGAAGAAGAGCCTTGTAACCGGAGCCATTGCAAAGGTAGAGGGTGATGATCTGCGCAAAGCCGCGGATATGCGTGTCACTCAGGCTCTCCAGGGCAAGACTGCCGGTGTGGTCATCACGGCCAACTCCGGTCAGCCGGGATCTCAGATCTCTGTAAGGATCAGGGGGGTCGGAACTAACGGTGACGCAGAACCTCTTTATATTATTGACGGTCTTCCTATGAGCGGTGCCGGGACTGACTTCCTGAATGCAGCGGACATTGAATCAATAGAGGTGCTCAAGGATGCTGCATCTGCTGCCATTTACGGAGCCCGTGGTGCAAACGGCGTTGTTCTTATAACGACAAAGACCGGGAGGACAGACACAAAGCTGACAGTGACCTATGACGGTTACTACGGTTTTCAGAATCCCTGGAAGAAGATGCCTCTTCTGAATTCACAGGAATACATAATGCTTATTAATGAAGCTTCGGTCAATGCAGGTCTCGGGCCCCGTTTTACCCAGGCACAGATTGATGGTTTTACAGCAGATACTGACTGGCAGGATGAAATGTTTTACTACAATGCACCTAAGCAGAATCATTCCCTTTCCTTCTCTGGAGGAAGTGACAGGCTTGAGTATTCCTCCTCGCTGAATTACTTCAGTCAGGAAGGTATAGTTTCAAAGGGCAAGTCAAGTTTTGAAAGAGTAGGTTACAGGCTGAATGCGGCAGGAACTTTTGGTTTCTTCAAACTGGGAGGAAATGTGAACCTGGCCGGTATTACAAGCAAGGGTATTGCCACAAACGACAGGTACGGCCTGGGCCTGAACCAGGCCCTGAACATGCCTCCGGTGGTCCCCGTCATGTTTTCTGACGGCACCTGGGGCACTTCCGAGGCATACGGATTCGGCCTGCAGGAGATTACCAACCCCGTGGCCCTGGCAAGTTACAATAACTCGAAGACAAGAACTTACAAGTTAATAGGCAACCTCTATGGCGAGTTTGATTTTGGAAAAATATCTCCGGTGCTTAAGGGGCTAACATTCAGGTCTTCATTCGGCGGTGAATATGCCCTGGTTAATACTGATACCTATACACCTGAATACTACCTCGATGCAATGCACTTCAGCGTTATTGACAAGGCATACAAGGGACTTGACATGTGGTCAAGGTGGAACTTTGAAAACGTGCTTACTTATGCGAAGTCGTTTGATGTCCATAACCTGACCCTCATGGCAGGTACAACGGCTTTCAAGGATATGCATGAGAATCTCTGGGGTTCGAAGAATGATCTGATTTTTGATGATTTCGGTCATTCATATCTTGACAACGCCACCGATCCCGAAAGCGCCAATGCAGGAGGAGGCTACAATGAGCATACTGTCTCCTCACTCTTCGCCCGACTCAACTATGATCTGAAGAACCGCTACATGCTTACAGCCACTATCAGGAGGGACGGATCTTCGAGGTTTGGAAGCGAAAACAAGTACGGCTACTTCCCGTCAGCATCAATCGGATGGGTTATCTCGAGAGAAGATTTCATGAGCAACTTTTCCGACATTTTCAATGTTCTCAAGCTAAGGGCCAGCTGGGGTCAGAACGGAAGCGAGAATATAGGCGACTTTAATTATACATCGATTATAGGAAACGGTGCAATCTACTATTTTGGTGACGGCAAGACCCAGTACAACGGCACAGTACCCACCAAACTGGCCAATCCTTCACTTAAATGGGAAGCATCAGAACAGACAAACATCGGTCTCGACATGACCACCCTTGGCAGCACGCTTACTGTAACACTTGATTATTATATCAAGAAGACCAAGGACTGGCAGGTTGCTGCTCCGATACCAACACTTGTAGGCAACGGAGCTCCCACCATCAATGGCGGGGAGGTTAAGAACTCAGGTATCGAGGCCCAGGTTTCTTACCGCAAACAGATAGGCAAACTCTACCTGGGTGCATCTGTGAACGGCGCCTTCAACAAGAGTGAGGTCCTTGACCTGCAGAATACTGAAAAGGTCCTTAAGGGCGGTGACGGTGGTTTCGGCCAGAGCGAACTCATTTATGTACAGGTAGGACTTCCGATGGGTGTATTCTTCGGCGTTCAGACTGACGGAATCTTTCAGAACCAGCAGGAGGTCGACACATATGTCAACAGCACAGGCGGAAAGATTCAGCCCAATGCCAAGCCGGGAGACATCAGGTTCGTTGATCATAACGGTGATGGTGGCATCAGTGACGGTGACAGGGTGCAGATCGGATCTCCTTTGCCAGATTTCACCGGAGGCCTTAACCTCAACGCCGAGATGTACGGGTTTGATTTCAACATGTTTCTCTATGCCGCACTCGGTCAGGAGATATACAGGGCAACCAGGCGATATGACATGAACTATGCGAACTATACTGCCGAATGGCTTGACAGGTGGACTGGTGAAGGTACTTCCGACAAATACCCGAGAGTTACTTTTGCTGACAACAACCTGAACGGAAAGACAGTAAGTGATTTCTATCTGCAGGACGGCAGCTTTGTGAGGCTCAGAAATATCACACTCGGTTATTCCCTGCCGCAGAATATCACGAAAGCGATTAAGATAAACAGGCTGCGTTTTTATGTTTCAGCCGAGAACCTCTACACCTTTACAAAATATACCGGCTATGATCCAGAGATCGGGGGCGGTGTGTTTGACAATGGTATTGACCGTGGGATCTATCCTCAGCCGAGGACAATCATGACCGGTATCAATGTTACTTTCTGACACCAAAATAAACAACAGAGTTATGAAAAAGTCGATATTATATAGTCTTTTCTTCCTGGCTGTGATGGTTGCAGGCTCATCATGTTCCAAGGATTTTCTGGAGCTTGAGCCCAAAACCGGTCAGACAGAGGCCAACTACTACAAAACTGAGACAGACGCCTTTCTGGCGATGACAGCTGTTTATGATGCCTATGCTCTTCAGAACTGGCAGTTTGCTCCTACAATGGCTGATATCTGGTCTGATGACGCATTCTGTGGCGGATCTGACGCCTCTGACATGAGCCAGTGGCAGGATATGGAAAAGTTTCAGATGGAGCCTGAGAATAACACCTCTGCTGATTTCTGGAGCCGTTGTTATGCAGGCGTCTACAGAGCCAATCTCTACCTGCAGAAGCAGGAAGGAATTGACTGGAAGACAGAAGGACTGAAGGAGAGGTATGAAGCTGAAGTCAAGTTTCTCAGGGCCTATCTGTATTGGGATCTGGTCCGTCATTACGGTTGGGTGCCGGTTATGACGGAGGTCCTTCCGTCAGTTGAGGATTACAGGAATCTTACACAAAGCACCCCGGCTGAAATTTTTACACTAATTGCCTCGGATCTGCTTGACGCGGTTGAGGTACTGCCTGTACAGGTACCGGCATCAGAAAAAGGTCGGGTTACAAAAGGCGCTGCAAAGGCTATGATGGCCCGGATATACCTCTATCACACCGGTATGAGCGCCATCAGCGGTATGGGACTTACTGCCGAGCAGTGGGGTGACGGCACTACAGTGATCAACAAGGCATACATACAGACAGCCCTTGATGAGGTAATCACCAGCGGAGTCTATTCCCTCATCCCTGACTACGCCGACCTGTTTGACTGGGATAACCAGAACAATGCTGAAGCAGTTCTTGAAATGCAGTATTCAGACAAAGCCAAGTCAGGAGACTGGGGCGGATGGAACATCAACGGGAACTTTGCATCGGTTTGGTTAAGCATTCGTAATCCGCAGGGTGACGCAACTGTTTTCCCGGGATGGTCACTGGCAGTCCCCACATGGAGCCTTGCTGATGAGTATGAGGCCGGAGACCCCAGGAAATATGTCACCCTCTACGATGCTGAGGAAGAGCTTACTGACTATAACCGGGCATTCATGAATACCGGATACTTTAACAGGAAATACATGGCCAGGGCTGATTATCAGGGTTCGGGTGGTGACCCCAGTCATAACTTCCCTCGCAACTTCATGGATATAAGGTATGCTGACGTGCTGCTTATGGCAGCAGAGGTTTGGCTTGCCGATAATCCGGGCAAGGCAGCCGGTTATCTCAGCCAGGTTCGTACCAGGTCTCTCGGTGCAGCAGCAGCTAAAACCACAATCACCCTGGATGACATCTATCATGAAAGACGTGTGGAGTTCGGTGGTGAAGGGCTCAGAAAATGGGATCTCCTTCGCAGGGGACTCGATTATGCAGGCTCAAAGGTCAATGCAAGCTTCAATATCCCGGCAGGAACGCCCAATGCATCTGACTTTACACCCCGTACCTTCAAGGCAGACACATGGGGAATGATCCCCATACCTGCCAGCGAGATCAGGAACATGAACAGCGGAGTACTGCAACAGATGGTTCCCGCCTACATTGGCTTATGAATTATCCAATAATACAGACTGAAATGAAAAAAATCAGATATTTAAGCAGACTGGCGGGCATTCTGGCCGTTGTGCTGGCTGTCAATGCCTGCGAACCTCAGATGGCGGACAAGCCCGAAATCGGAGAAGCTCCTTCATCCGATCAGTTAAACTTCACAATAACACCCGGAAACGATGATTTCAACTTCGTGATTGAAAATACCTCGTCAGTTACAGGGATTGCCTCATGGGATTTCGGTAACGGTACAAAGGCTTCCGGCAACTCAAATGTGGCCAGGTATCCGATGCCCGGTGACTATACAGTCACTATGACTCTTGTCACCAGGGGAGGAATGGCTTCAATTACAAAAACACTGACTCAGACAGAAACAGACTTCTCCATTTTTACAGATCCGGTTTATGTAAATCTTACAGGTGGCATAAATGACACGGACGGAAAAACATGGGTCCTCGATGTGGCATCCAAGGGTCACCTGGGCGTCGGCCCTCTTGATGACCCCACAGCAATGTCATGGTGGGCCGCCAATCCCTATGATAAGGATGGTACAGGCCTGATGGACGATGAGATCACATTCAAACTGGACGGATTTGTTGTAACATATGACAACAAGGGTGTCAGCTACATGAAGGCATACAGGGCCAATGACCCGGCGCTCGCTTCCATCTATCTTAATCCCAGGGAAAACAAGGGAGACTATGATGTTGACTATGCAACCCCTGTTTCAGGTACATTCAATATCATAGAGGTGTCGGAAGGCAAGTATACAATAACCCTGAACGGTGCCAAGCCGATATTCCCATGCTTCGACGTAGGCGCAAAGGATAATACCTACACAATCCGCAAAGTCGAGGAGAACCTCCTTGAGCTCACCTGCTTCGAGTCATACGAGGGGTGGAACAACTGGCACTACTACCTGATACCCAAGGGTTATGTCAGACCTACAATCACCTATACTGTTAATGCAACGGAGGGGACTGATAATGAGGTTTCATGCTCTGTTACGGGCTACAGCATTCCCGCAGGACAGAGTGTCACAAACATAACCTGGAACTTCGGTGACGGCAGCGATGAAGTCACAGGAGGCAAGGACGAGGTTGTGAAGCATGTCTACATGCGTAAGGGCCCCTACACTGTTACCGCAAAGCTTAACACAAGCCTTGGAGTACTGACAGGGACAAAGCAGGTTGTCCTGGTAAATAACAACTCAGCCTATGTGCCGTTCCTCCTTGATATGATGATAGTGTACAATGACCTGAGCGAGGTGCAGGTATTCCCGCTTCTTGCAGAAAACTGCACTCTGAATACAGTCGATAATCCTGAAAAGGAATATCCCAACAGGTCTTCAAAGGTAGCCTATTACTCAAGGACTGACAACCAGTATGCCAACGCATACATCAGGCTTCCGGCAGGATTCAGGTTTGACCTGAGGCTGCAGCAGGTGTTCAAGGTAATGGTTCATGGGAAAGCCGGGGATGTAATACTGCTCAAGCTCGAGAATTCTGATCCTGCAGAGCCCTGGAAGACAGGTACGGAAATAACCTATACAATACAGAAGGATAATACATGGGAGGTAGCCGTGTTTGACTTCAACGGTGTCCCCGGTGGATTTTCCTGGACGGGTGACATGTACGCCCCGAACGTGGTTACTGACGACAGGTTCAATCATGATTACTACAATACGTTGCGCCTGATGTGCAACCCCACTGTTGCAAACGGCACTCACAGCTTTTACTTTGATGAGCTGTCAGGCCCGCATGTAGAGGGTATCCATAAATAGTTACTTTTGCTTTTCATTGCCTGCCCCTTTGCGGGGGCAGGCAATGATTTTCATGTTTTATTAATCTTCTAGAGAACAGAGATGAAACTCACGAGACTATCGCTGGTTCTGGCGGCAGGACTTTTTGCGCTGATTACCAGCTCATGTGACAAGGGAAGGAGTGTTCCTGACAGTGCCGAAGCAAAGGCTGACAGGCTGGTTGCGCAGATGACCCTGGACGAAAAGATAGGGCAGATGTCACAGCTTGACCTTGGTTATTTCATGGATCCTGAACAGCTGAAGCAGGCAGTCAGGGAAGGACGGTGCGGTTCACTGCTGAACTTCCTCGGTACTGAACAGGTGAATGAGCTCCAACGGATAGCACTCGAGGAAAGCAGGCTCGGGATTCCTCTGATTATTGGAAGAGATGTTATTCACGGTTACCGAACAATATTCCCGATTCCGCTGGGTATGGCTGCGTCATGGAATCCGGAGGCGATACAGCAGGCTTTCCGGATCTCAGCCATAGAGGCATCGGCTCATGGTATCAGGTGGACCTTTGCACCAATGATAGACATCTCATGGGATCCCCGATGGGGCAGGATTGCTGAAGGCTGTGGCGAAGATCCCTTCCTGGCGTCAACGCTGGCCGCTGCAATGGTCAGGGGAGCCCAGGGTGACAGCCTTAATGATCCGACAGCTCTGGCTGCATGCGCCAAGCATTATGTCGGTTATGGTTTTGCTGAAGCCGGTCGTGATTATAATACAACCTATATCCCCGAACCACTGCTGCGCAATGTTGTGCTGAAACCTTTCCACGCAGCCAAGGAAGCAGGAGTGCAGACATTCATGTCAGCATTCAATGATCTGAACGGTGTGCCAACAACAGGTAACCAGTTTACCCTCAAGAAAATACTCAGAGAGGAATGGGGTTTTGACGGATTTGTTGTAAGTGACTGGTCATCAGTGACTGAGATGATAAACCACGGATATGCGGAGGATGAGAAACACGCTGCGGCAATTGCGATTAATGCGGGTGTTGATATGGAAATGGCAACCACTTCATATTATGACAACTTCAAAGCTCTGCTTGAAGAGAAGAAAATCACACAGGAGCAGATTGACAATGCAGTCCGCAATATCCTGAGGGTCAAATACAGGCTGGGTCTGTTTGATAACCCGTATACAAATCCTGAGGCCTCCGGGAAGATACTTGATCCTGCATTTCTTGATCATGCCCGCACCGTGGCCCGTCAGAGCGCGGTACTTCTGAAGAATGAGAATAACACCCTGCCTATCTCAGCTGAAAGAGTCTCTTCAGTTGCTGTGATAGGTCCTCTTTCAGATGCGCCTCGTGATCAGCTGGGCACATGGTGTTTTGATGGCAGGGCTGAAAACTCCGTTACCCCCCTCAGAGCCATCAGAGAACTGCTGGGCGACAGCAGGGTCAATTATGTTCAGGCACTTGCTTATAGCCGTGATAAGAACAAATCAGCCTTTGCCGAGGCTGTCTCTGCTGCCCGCAGATCAGATGTCGTTCTGTTCTTCGGAGGGGAGGAGTATATTCTTTCAGGAGAAGCCCGGTCAAGAGGTGAGATCAATATTCCGGGCGCTCAGACTGAGCTTCTGGAAGAACTTGCTGCAACCGGAAAACCCGTTATCCTGGTTATTATGGCAGGAAGACCCCTGGCAATTGGCAGGGAGCTTGAGCTCTCTGACGCTGTCCTTTATGCCTGGCATCCAGGTACTATGGCAGGACCGGCTATTGCAGACCTGCTTTTCGGTAAGGAATCACCATCAGGCAAACTGCCCGTCACATTTGTAAAGGGTGCAGGACAGATACCGTTCTACTATTACAGAAACAATACAGGCAGACCACCATCAGCCAAGTCGTGGATTCCTTTTGACTCCATTCCAACAGTCAACCCGCAGATCTCACTTGGCGACAAGTCATTTCACCTTGACTACGGTTTTACTCCTCTGTTTCCATTCGGTTACGGACTCAGCTACACTACCTTTGATTACAGTGATATAGTTCTGTCATCGAAGGTTATGAAGATGGATGGCTCACTCACCGTGAAGGCTAAAATAACCAATAGTGGCAATATGGATGCTGACGAGATTGTTCAGTTCTATGTCCATGACAGGGTTGGCAGCATCACACGCCCTATAAAAGAGCTTAAGGGATACAATCGCCTTCGTATCGGCAAGGGAGAAACTGCCGAGGTTGAGTTTACCCTGACGGCTGCTGACCTTGCCTTTTTCAACGGAAAGGAGACGGTAACCGAACCAGGAAAGTTTGATGTATGGATCGGTCCCAGCTCGGAGGAAGGCCTCCATGCTGACTTTATACTGGAATAGAAGAATATGATGGTGAAGATGATACATATCGGTGCAATATTCCTGGCAATCGTACTTCTGGCACCCGGATGTGACCGCTCCGAAAAACCGGAAGAGTATCCTGATAATCCGACTACCGGTGATAAGGTTCTGGTATGGAGCGATGAGTTTGACTACAGCGGACTGCCAGACCCTAAGAAATGGAGTTACGACACTGACGGTAATGCCTCAGGCTGGGGGAACAATGAATTGCAATACTATACTTCATCGCGCCTGAAGAATGCCGAGGTAAAGGACGGTTATCTTTCAATAACGGCACACCTTGAAGATTATGAGGGCTTTAAATATACCTCTGCCAGGCTTGTCACCAGGCAAAAGGGAGACTGGCTTTACGGCAGGGTGGAGGTAAAGGCAAAAATCCCCGACGGGAGAGGCATGTGGCCGGCAGTCTGGATGCTTCCAACCGACTGGTTCTACGGTGGCTGGCCGGCAAGCGGCGAAATTGACATTATGGAGAATGTAGGCTATGATCCTTACAAGATCGTCGGCACGGTTCACACGGAAGCATATAATCACTCAATTGGCACACAGAAGGGAGCAACAACCAATGTTCAGACCTGCTACAGTGACTTTCATATCTATGCGATCGAATGGGAGTTGCGCGAGATCAGGTTCTATGTAGACGATCTGCTTTACTTCACATTCACGAATGAAGGCACCGGCTATAAGACCTGGCCCTTTGACAAGCGGTTCCATTTGTTGCTCAATGTGGCAGTGGGTGGCAACTGGGGAGGAGCACAGGGTGTTGATGACTCCGTATTCCCCCGTACCCTGGTTGTTGATTACGTCAGGGTTTACCAAAAGAAGTAGTGACATGAAAAGGCTCATTTTACTGATTATGCCGATCCTGCTTGTCTGCTGCAACAGGCCGGCAGAAAACGGTCCGGGCCAGGAGGATGGAACCGGGATTATGGCTGAGGGGTGGATAACCTCGCCGCAGAAAGGCGTTCTGTTCACGAAACATGCCGGGGAACTTGAGTTCATGACCACGGGCAATACTGATCCAGCAATCGTTGTCGACACAACACAGCGCTTCCAGGAGATAGACGGTTTTGGCAACTGCCTTACAGGAGGCAGCGCAATCCTTCTCAACAAGATGCGTCTGGCTGAGCGTACTGTTCTGTTGCGCGAACTTTTCAGCCCTGACGGAAACGGCATAGGAATCAGTTATCTCAGAATAACAATAGGTGCCTCGGATCTGAGTGACAGGGTCTTTACCTACTGTGATCTGCCTCAGGGCGAAACAGATCCGCAGATGGAACAGTTCAGCATAGAACCGGAGAAGGCGGATCTTATTCCTGTTCTGAAGGAAATTCTGGCCATCAATCCCTCGCTCAAAATACTGGGTTCTCCCTGGACAGCCCCATTGTGGATGAAGACCAACAACGCATCTGTCGGAGGAAGTCTGAAACATGAATGGTTTGACGCATATGCCAGGTATTTCGTGAAGTACATTCAGGCGATGCAGGCTGAGGGGATAAACATAGATGCAATTACTGTCCAGAATGAGCCGCTGCACGGAGGTAACAATCCAAGTATGGTGATGACGGCCGCCGACCAGGCTCTTTTCATCAGGCAGAACCTTGGGCCGGCCTTTGCAGCGGCTGGGATAAAGACCAAAATAATCATTTATGACCACAATGCTGACCGTACAGACTATCCGCTTACGGTTCTTAACGATGCCGGAGCCAGGCAGTATATTGACGGCTCTGCCTTTCATCTGTACGGTGGTTCAATTGATGCTCTCACTGCAGTTCATGAGGCTTACCCGTCAAAGAACCTTTACTTCACGGAACAGTGGGTGGGCGGACCGGGTAATCTGTCAGAAGATCTGAAGTGGCATGTCGAAAACCTTATTATAGGAGCCACCCGCAACTGGTGCCGCAATGTTATTGAATGGAACCTTGCTTCCGATCCCTTGTATGACCCCCATACTGAGGGTGGTTGTGACAGATGCCTCGGAACCGTGACCCTCAGCGGGAACAATGTAACGAGGAATCCGGCATACTATATTCTGGCCCATGCGGCGAAACATGTGAGGCCTGGCTCTGTGAGGGTATCGACAAATACCCTCGGGAACATTCCAAACGTTGCTTTCCAGACGCCTGAGGGCAGGAAGGTGCTTATCGTTGTCAACACAACACCCGATAAAAGAAACTTCAACGTAAAGTTCAGGGGAAATACACTGCCTCTCAGCCTTGACGGCGGTGCCGTGGGCACCTGGATCTGGTAGGCTTCTATCGCTTTACAACCATCCGCGGGAAACTGCCCTCACGGGTGAAAATTCTTACTATATAAACCCCGGATAGAAGGGCGCTCATGTCCACTCTGGTCTCATGGCCGTTGATTTCCTGCGACAGCAGGATGGTTCCCCGAAGGTCATAAATGCAGATACTGGTTATTTCGGTTTCTGACGTGACCGTGAGCAGGTCATTTACCGGGTTGGGATAGACCGTGAAAGAAAGGTCTTCAGTTGGTTCGCCAACAGAGGTTATTACTTCAGATGAGGCATCCCAGCTTGTCGCCAGGTTATTGTCAAGGGCTGTATCCCTGAGGCGGAGATAGGCGCCGTTACCGTCAGCATCGGGCCATGGAGTCTCGTCTGAATATTCTACGATGTCTATCAGGTTACCGAAAGCGTCAGCCAGGATAAGAGCCTCACCGCTGTTTGAGAGATGCCTTGTGAACTGTCCGAAGGGTGAGAAACCGTATAATGCCTGGAAGACGGTGGCATTTGATGCCAGTATCACACAAAGCCCCGGTTCGAGGGTGGTATTTGCAGGGAACTGGTAGACCAGTCCCGTACCCATGAAGTAAATCCCGCTCAGATTCACAGTGGATGGCCCTGTGTTTCGTATCTCCAGGAACTCCAGGTCATCGCCGTCAGGAAACTGGGTGGATGTCTGCGGATGATACATTATCTTCGTTATCGTAAGCTGTGGCAGTACGACGTTACTGCATGCGCTGAAGCTTCCGAGCCCGGCAGTTATCCATTCTTCACGTGCCGTCATGAAGGATTTGATGGCTGCAATTCTTTCCGCATGTCTTGCCTGCTTGTTCCACCGCTGGCAGTCGCGCGCAACGGCTTCTGTTATCATGGCCACGGTCTCGTCGAGAAAAGTCTCCCTGACGGACCTGTTCAACGGCATTCCCGGCCCGGTAAGTTCATTCCACCTCCTGGACAGGTAACACCTGTACTGGCTGTTATAGAAAAGATCCCGCCAGAAGCGCGAACCATTGTTGTAGTAGTAGTCCTCAAAATACCAGAGATTGGTCCTGCTCCTGTCAAGATACCACTGGAATAGATCATTCCCGAAAGAAAGGTCGAGGTCCCAGACCGGACCCGCGCGAAGCTTCCCGTTCCGGTCCTTGTGAAAATAGGTGCTGTACTGGTAAGCGTCAGGATTTGAGGCAAATTCGTTCACAATCATGAAATCAATGAAGGAGGGGACGTCAATCAGGGTGGGGTATCCGTTCACCACAGATGCATCATTGTTGCGGGCTGCAGATGCAAGCTTGAAGAACTCATTGCTGATATATGCAGTCTGTTCAATGGTAGCCTCTTCAGGCTTTGGAAGCTCGTGAATGTAGTCAGTTGTGGCTCCCTGTGGATATGATTCCATGGTCCAGGATTTCCAATCTCCGCCTGTTGTCTTGTCAGCCTTCGATATGTATCCGCCTGACAATGCAGGAAGTGCATTGTCAGTCTTGCTGATCTTTGTCACGTCGATCCTGTGGTCGTCGGCCTTGAGCTTTTCCTGGAGCATGTAGAGACCCCTGTAGTTGTTATTGATTATCACCTCGCAATATACCGCCCTGGAGGCATAATTGCCCAATTTCCCGAACAGGTTTTGGCAGAAGTAATCACGGATGAAGGCGGTGTCAAACACCATTCCGCCGAGTATCCAGTCATTTTCCTCGGGCATGCCCAGCAGGCTGATATTATTGTTTGTGACATCATCGGCCATGCGGGTGGTGAAACCGTAACTCTTCTTGGGTGATTCCTGCGAAGATGAGCCCCTTAGCTCAATTCCTATCCTGCCGTTGTAGTTAAGATAGAGAGGATTATCCTGATCGGCAACGTAATTGCGCTGTCCCGGTCCGCGGTCAATTATCTTCATTGTTGCCTTGACCTTGGGCTCGTCGGGGATTGTCACTCCGCCGTCAGTGCTGATTATGACTATGGGCAGGTTGCTGTCGGTAAGAGTTTGTCCCGCGACAGGCGCAGCCATGAGAAAAAGCAATATGAAATGCAACCCATGTCTCATCTTCAATTCTACATAACCTTTCAAAAATAGGATTATTGTGATGAATTTAACATGTGCCGGGTATATTTGCAGTTATACTTTCACAATTTGCGATAGTCATGATGGAGAAGAGGATCAGGGTAAAAGCACCGGCGACTGTATCAAATCTGAGCTGCGGGTTTGATGTCATAGGACTCGCCCTCGGCGAACCGTTTGATATTGTTGAGCTTGAACTGACTGACAGCGGGAGTGTAGTCATTGAGGATATCAGTGGTTGCGGTACGCTGAGCAGGGAGCCTGGAAAAAACGTTGTTGGTGCTGTTCTTGAGGCAGCAGTTGTCATGGCCGGAGGAAGTACCGGATTCAGGGTCAGTATTGAAAAGGGTATCAGGCCGGGCAGCGGAATCGGATCAAGCGGCGCCAGTGCTGCGGCAGCCGCTTTCGGCGCAAACCTTCTTCTGGGAAATAAATTCACACAATCAGAAATTGTCAGCCTTGCAATGGAGGGAGAGAGGCTTGCTTCAGGCTCGGCACATGCCGACAATGTGGCTCCTGCATTGTTTGGAGGAATTACACTTGTTCGCAGTTATGAGCCACTTGATATTATTGAGCTACACGTTCCAGCAGAGCTTTATTGCGTTGTAATACACCCGTTCAGTGAGGTCAAAACTTCTGTGGCAAGAGGAATTCTCGACAAAGAGATTCCGCTCGTCACAGCAGTGAGGCAGTGGGGCAACCTTGCCGGACTTGTGGCAGGGCTGTACAGTGAGGATTACAGTCTGATTGGACGATCACTTAAAGATTATGTGGCAGAGCCCAGACGGTCCGTATTGATCAAGGGATTCGACAAGCTGAAGAAGTCGGCCATGGAATCAGGAGCCCTGGGTGCCGGTATCTCGGGCTCGGGACCATCTGTTTTTGCATTGTGCAGGGGCCGCGAATCAGCGGCATCTGTGATGAGGAGCATGTCTGATACAATGAAGGCTCAGGGGATCGGATTTGATTCATACATGTCACCGGTAAGCAGGAGAGGAGCACAGCTGTGTTAAGTCTGAAGTTCAGGAAGCCATGAAGTATTATAATCTTAAAAATCCGCGGTTAACGACAGGCTTCAGGGGTGCTGTCGAGAGAGGTATCTCAGCGGACATGGGTCTGTTCATGCCGGAACGGATTCCGGTGATGAATGCAGCTTTCTTTAAAAAGCTGCCCGGAATGACTTTAGCTGAGATAGCGGTGGAGGTCGGACAACATTACATCGGTGATGAGATACCGTCACCTGTAGTGAGACAGATTTGTGAGGAGGCATTCAGCTTCCCTGTTGTCATCAGACAACTGGATGAGAACAGGCATGTCCTGGAACTGTTTCATGGTCCTACGGCCGCTTTCAAGGATTTCGGAGCAAGATTCATGGCCGGATGTTTTCGTTACTTCTCTTCATGTGATGACCGACGTACGGTTGTACTTGTGGCAACCTCGGGTGACACTGGCGGTGCAATAGCCTCAAGCTTTCTCGGTGTGGACGGGGTAGACGTGATTATTCTGTATCCTTCTGGAAAAGTGAGCCCGATCCAGGAGAGACAGCTTACCACCCTTGGCAGGAACATCACGGCAACAGAGGTGGATGGCTCCTTCGATGACTGCCAGGCAATGGTGAAAAGCGCCCTTGCCGGGTCTTCCTCACTTGCAAAAGTGAAACTCACGTCTGCAAATTCAATCAACATAGCCCGTCTGTTACCGCAGAGTTTCTATTACTATTATGCAATGGGCCGTGCAGGAATTGGCCGGGTGGTATCAGTCCCAAGCGGGAATTTTGGCAACATTACGGCAGCCGCCATGGCCGGAAAGTCAGGACTCGGCATAGACCACCTGGTTGCTGCAACCAACATTAACAGGGTGGTGCCAGAGTATCTTGAGACGGGTTATTACGCCCCTGCCATTTCTGTAACTACAATAGCAAATGCAATGGATGTAGGCAATCCCGGCAATTTCGACAGGTTCAGGAGAGTATTTGATGACGACTATGGGAAAATCTCCGCATTTGTATCCGGTTACTGGTTCGATGATGACCGGATCAGAGAACACATAGTTCAGGAGTACCGTAAGACGGGCTACCTGCTTGATCCTCACGGAGCAGTTGCAAGCCTTGGCCTTAATGCTTACCTGGAGCATCATCCCGGGTCAGCCGGTATTTTCGTGGCTACGGCACACCCGGCCAAATTCAGGGAAATCGTGGAGCCGCTAATCGGGCATTCCGTAGAGCTCCCCGAAAGTCTCAGTAACATTCCTGACGGGCAGAAACAATCGGTAAAGATGAGTGCCGGTGCGCAATTCCTTCGGGAATACCTTCTTGACAGATATCAGAACGGATAACGAAATAATTGAAGATTCCTGTCATGAGTGATAATAGCCGCGAGTTCCAGGTTTTTGTCAAACCGGTAGGTGCAAGGTGCAACCTCAGGTGCAGCTACTGCTATTACAGGAATAAAGTGCCTCATGGTGTCCCACTCCGGGGATCCGTAATGAATGATGCAGTTCTCACTGAATATATCCGACAGCATCTTGCCGCTTCGGATGGCAGCGAGGTCTTTTTCTCATGGCATGGAGGAGAACCGTTACTGGCAGGGATTGAATTTTACAGGGGTGCCGTCGGTATTCAAAAGAGGCTTGCCCCGGCCGGATGCAGGATTACCAATGGCATCCAGACCAATGCGACACTGTTGGATGAGGAGTGGGGGAGGTTCCTCAGCGAGGCCGGTTTCTATGTGGGAGTAAGCCTTGACGGACCGGAGCGGTTCCATAACGGCAACAGGCATGGAGATGACGGAAGCGGTACATTTGCCGGAGTGATCAGAGGGCTGGAAATCCTGCTGAAACATAACGTGCCGCATGAGGTCCTTTGTGTTGTCAACAGTTGCAATGTGAAGGCTCCGCTGGAGGTCTACAGGTTTTTCCGCGATCAGGAGATAAAGTTTGTTACTTTTCTTCCGATGGTTGAGCGAAAGAACCGGTACTCGCCGGAAGTGACTGAAAGAAGTGTCGGTGCGGCTGACTTCGGGAGATTTCTTTCTGAGATTTTCGATGAATGGGTCTTGCAGGATATCGGCCGGATCAGGATTCAGATCTTTGAGGAGGTGCTGCGCACCGCCTTCGGTCAGGGTCATACTTTGTGCATATTCAAGCCTGTATGCGGAACAGTTCCGGTGGTGGAGATGAATGGTGATTTCTATTCCTGTGATCATTTCGTTGATGAGGAGTTCCGGATTGGCAATATCATGAACCGGCCGCTTGCATCACTCCTTGATGATCCGTTGCAGAAGTCATTCGGCGAAGCCAAGAAAACAACCCTGCCCCGCTATTGTATTGATTGCGAAGTTCTTGATATGTGCAATGGTGAGTGTCCGCGCAACAGGTTCATCAGAACCCCTGACGGCCTGCCCGGGTTGAACTACCTGTGCGAAGGCTACAGGGAATTTTTTAACCACAGCCAACCGTTCGTGAAAGAGGTAGCCCGGGTCTGGAAAAACGGTTAGCTGCGCAGTGTTTCCCTGAAGAAATCCGTTGTCCGTTTCCAGGCAAGGTCAGCAGCCTCCTTATTGTACCGTTCGCTTGTATCATTGTTGAATGCATGCTGTGCACCCTCATATATGAATATCTGGTACTCTATGCCTGCATTTTTGAGAGCTTCTTCGAATGCGGGTATGCCCGAGTTGATTCGCTCGTCATCACCGGCATAGTGGGCCATCACCTTAGCCTTGATCTTCGGTACGTCCTCAGGTGCCGGAACTGATCCGTAGTAAGGGACAGCTGCGTCGAGGTCAGGTGAGTTGACTGCAACCTGGTTGGTCATGGCTCCGCCCCAGCAGAAGCCCGTACAACCAACCTTGCCTGATGTTCGGGGATGGGTCTCGAGGTATTTAACAGCTGCAACGAGGTTTTTAATCGTTTCCCCACGGTCGAGCTGGCCGATCATCTCGCGGCCCTTGTCCTGGTCTTCAGGCGTTCCGCCCAATGGCGAAAGGGCGTCGGGTGCCAGTGCCACGAATCCTTCCATGGCCATCCTGTTGCTGACGTCACGGATATGCGGGACGAGACCCCTGTTCTCATGGATGACGATCACCCCTGGATACTTTTCGTTCCCTTCCGGGATCGATATCCAGGCGCGCATGTCGCCGGAGGTTCCCGGATAGGTGATGAATTCGCCCGCCACATTGAGGGCGCTTTTTCCGGCTGCCCTGGCCGTGGCTCCGGTGCAGCCTGGCAGTATCACCACGGCTGCAGCGGTTCCCCCGGTCACCAGCGCCAGCTTTTTCATGAACTCCCGCCGGCTTACATTGCCATTGCGGTACTCATCATACAGTTCGTGTACTTTCCTCTTCATTGGTTTGGTGCTTTATCTGGGATTGAATCTGAATGTTTCCTAGGACTTGCGCGTCTCTTCCTTGATTCGCTGAATGTGGCCTCGCCCCAGGCCCTTCACCTCGCACCCCAGCTGGAAGTAACGGCGTATCTTGTCATCTGTAAGTATTCCGAAGCAGTCTATTATTGCTGCAGGCTGGCCTATTGTCTTCACAACTTTGTCGGGGTCAAGACTGAGGTATGCGGAATGGGGCACGGCGAGTATGACCGCCTCGGCTCCCTTCAGAGCTTTGTTTAGATTCTGCTCAATGCGTATTTCCTTGAGTTTCTCCTGGTTGCGGAAGAACTGGGCCTTGCTCTGGCCTTCAGCCGGATATGAGTCCTGCTGCTCGAACTCCCACCAGTGTTCAACGTACGGGTCATGAACGCGTATCTCGGCACCCATCTCGGCCAGTTTGCGGATTACTATCTCCGAACCGCTGTAGCGTGTGTCACCCACATCTTCGCGGTAAGCGGCTCCGAGCACCAGAATGTCGGCCGCAGCAATGGGCTTTCCCATGTTGCGGAGAGCGTCGCGTGTCAGCTGGCCCACATGGAGTCCGCGGGTGTCGTTTATATCTATCGCCATCGGGGTTATCCTGAAGATGTCATCCTCGAAGCCGAGTATGTGCTTGTAAGCCCATACGCCGAGGCCGCCGTCCTTGGGCAGGCAGTAACCGCCTATCCCGGGTCCCGGGAAGATCATGTTGCTGTGCGTTGGTCTCATTTTAATGGCTTTGATCACCTTGACAAGGTCTACACCGTTCCGTTCAGCGAAGAGGCTCCACTCATCGAGGAATGCCAGGATAGTGGCGCGGTAGCTGTTCTCTACAATCTTCGCTGTCTCAGATTCTATGGGCCTGTCCATCACCGTGAGCGGGAATTTCTCGGTGTTGAGCACTTCGGTAAGGAATTTGACTACCCGCTTTTTGGCCTCTTCGTTGATGCCGCTGCATACCCTCCAGAAATCGCGGATGCTGGCTACGTAATTACGTCCCGGCATGACCCTTTCATAGCTGTGAGCCAGGAGCGGATCTGTTTTGATGCCGCGCTTGCTGAAGGCTTTCTTCATTATGGGGTATGCCACCTGCTCGGTGGTGCCCGGTGCCACTGTAGTCTCGATGAGCACCAGGGCCTCAGCCGGAATGTGTTCTGCAATGACTCCCAGGGAAGCTTCCAGTGCTGCCATGTCTGTTTGACCGGCCCTGACATTGCCGAGCTCCTCCTTAATATAGTCACACTGTACGTCAACTACCACAACGTCAGCCAGTTTGAGGACATCATAAGTATATGTGGCCATGAGCGTCTTTTTCTCCTTGACGCACCTGGCGATCATCGGATCGACTTCGGGGTCTTCGGCCTTGACAGGAGAAACGCCGCGGTTGAGCATTGGTATCTTCCAGAAGCTCCGGGCGCTGGGCCTCTGCATGCCGATCACGAACTTGGAAGGTTTTCCTTTCTTATCGGTTGTGTCAGCAACTATCGCAGCCATCACGGCACCGACAAATCCCACACCCATGACAACAACTATTTCGCGGCCCCTGGCGCGTTCCTGCTTTACACGTTTCTTAATGTTTTCAAACTCGGTTTTGTAGTCTTCCGGCTTCGGAAGCGGAAACTTTTCGCCGTTGGGGCTGATAGAGTACTTTTCGCTCATATGATTTTATTTAAGGTGTTTAAATCGGATCATTAAAATTACTAAAAAGAAACCTGATGAAAATTCATTCAGTGTTAATGAAACGAAAAAACTCTCATCAGATTATAGAAGAATAACGGGGTTATTGTTTCGGGTCTGCTTTATGGATGTTGCTGACACAATTCATATGTCATGTTTTTAATCTGACTTTCATATCTTTGTGGTTGACCGTCAGGATTGAACTGATATTCCGGGCGGTTGTTATAATCAAGTGGAATTTATAGGAATTGCCAATGAAAAAAGTCATACTGATTCTGTTCCCTGCCGTTATCATAATGGCAGCCTCATGCGGAAAGGACAAACAGTCTGAAAGATTTGAGCTGCTGACCGCGCATGTGTGGACAAGTGACAGCCTCCTTGCAGGCGGAGTTGATGCAAGCGGTTCAGGGCAGATGCTTGAAAAGTTCAAGGGAGATGTGACGTTCAATGACGACGGGACAGGTTCTTTCGGCCAGTATTCAGGTACCTGGATGTTTGCCGACAATGAGACAAGCCTTTCAATCGCTTCCCCGGACCTGCCCTTCCCGTTGACGACTCACATCGTGGAGCTGAAGACCACTTCGCTGAAAGTCACATTTACTTATCCCGGTGTAACACCGGTTAATGTCAGGATGACATTCAGGCCCAAATGACAATTTCCCGCAATTGGCTGGTTCTGGGACTGTTCCTGGTAATAACCCCTGCTGCAGAAGGCCAGGTTATTGTCAGCGGCAGGGTGACTGACAGTCAGAAAGGTGAGCCTCTTGCAGGAGTATATGTCATCTGGGGAAAAAGTGCCGGAACAAGCACTGACGCTGACGGATCATACTCCTTCGAAGCTCCGCCTGGTACACGCGCGGTCGATTTCAGGTACATCGGATACAGATCGCGGACTGAGATCCTGGATGTAAGCGCGGGAGAGAGAATCGTTCTGAACGTGGAGATGGAACCGGAGGCTCAGTCGCTTGACCAGGTGGTTGTGAGTGCGGACAGGATGGAGCAGAAGCGGTCTGACCTCACAGTATCAATGGATGTGATTAGATCAGAACGCCTGTTCAGAAGCCATATAACCGATGCGCAGGAACTTATCACCAAAACACCTGGCATTGAGGTGCTTGATGGTCAGGCATCTATAAGGGGTGGCAGCGGTTTCAGCTATGGAGTAGGAAGCAGGGTTCTGGCGCTTATTGACGGACTTCCGATGATGTCAGCCGATGCAGGCAATATAAAGTGGCATTTCCTGCCCCTGGAAAACCTGTCACAGGTTGAAATTATCAAGGGGGCCTCCTCAGTGTTGTACGGCTCGTCAGCACTCAACGGAGTAATAAACTTCAGAACCGCAGATGCCTCCAATGTCCCTGTTACACAGTTTTATACTGAAGCAGGACTCTTCGGCGCCCCGGCCAGGGAAGAGTGGAAGTGGTGGGATACGCCAAGGTTGTTCGGCAGTACCTCATTTTCGCACCTCCGCAAGATCGGCAACACTGACCTTGGCATAGGTTTAAACCTGTCATCCGACAGGGGTTACAGAAAATACAATGATGAGACTCTTGGCAGGATCAGCATCAGGCTGAAGCATTACAGCAGCAGGGTGGAGGGATTGAGATATGGCATTAACCTTAGCGGAGGGAAGAGTTACAAGACCGACTTCGTACTTTGGGAGGACGCCCTGGACGGCGGGCTGAAACAGGATACGTCAACTGTATCGAGGCTGCATGGGTACTACTTTGCTGCTGATCCGTTCGTTTCACTGGGAAAGCGTGGAAAAGTCAGGCATGATATAAGGCTGAGGTTTCAGGGGTCACAGAACCGGTTTCCCGAAAGAACCAGTAACAACGCCGGTTCTGTTTCATTATACGGAGAGTACCAGTTCTGGTATAAATTTTCCGATATTATAAGTCTTACCGCCGGTTTCTCCGAAACATGGAGCACCATAAGGTCTGAATTCTTCGGTGATCACAACGGACTGAACCTGGCTGGCTTCGCACAGGCTGAGGTACATCCGGTCAGCCGCCTGAAGATAACGGGAGGTGTCCGTGTAGAACAGAATTTTCTTGATGGTGATCCTGACAGGCTGGTGCCTGTCTTCAGGACAGGGCTGAACTTCCAGGCTGCGAAATATACGTTCCTGCGAGCCTCGTTCGGCCAGGGATACCGCTACCCTTCAATTGCGGAGAAGCATGCATCAACCACCCTCGGTTCTGTCAGGATTTTCCCCAGTCCTTTCGTCAGGGCTGAATCGGGATGGAGCTCAGAGGCGGGTGTGATGCAGGGTTTCATGATGGGCAGGATCAGCGGCGAAGGAGATCTTTCGGTGTTCCTCTCCCAGAGCAGCGATATGATTGAATATATCTTCGGCGTGCATCAGGATCCTGGAACCGGAACTTCCGGGCGTGGCTTCAAGGCAATAAACATGGAAAATTCGAGGATATACGGCACTGAGCTGGCAATGCTGCTCAGCCGGCCTTTAGGAAAACTGACTGCCACCGTTTCCGGTGGATATACGTTCATTCACCCTGTGGGTCTGAATGCCAATACCGGGCAGAGCACCGAAGTCTGGCTCAAGTATCGCAGAAAGCACACTGCAAAGATAGGCATTCTGGCTGCAGCAGAACGTTTTGAGGCAGGTTTGGATTTCTACGCAAGGTCAAAGACCCTTAACATCGATGATGTCTTTCTCAACCCTTATACCAGGGAGGATATCCTGCCTGGATTTTTCGATTACTGGCAGGAGCACAATCGCGGATATTTCCTGGTTGATGGCAGCGTGGGCTACAGACTCAGTGAGATGCTTAAGCTTTCGGTGGCTGTAAAGAACATAACAAATACTGAATACATGGGGCGTCCTGGTGACATACAGCCGATACGCAACTTCAGTCTCAGGCTGGGCGGAAAGTTCTGACACTTTTTCGCTAAATTTACCTCGTGCACTCTTTACGCTTCATAGCTGCTGCCGTTGTTCTTTCGGTGATATCGCCGATGATGACATCATTATTCAGCCAAGGGAGCCTTTTACCGGGGTTAGATGGTTATGAGAGCATTCCGTCACTGACAACCTCGTCTCGGGAACAGGAGACAGACGGCCAACAGGCGGAGGTCATCTGGTCATGGAGCGCTGGAACTGATTTTGTCACCAGTTACATCTGGCGGGGTACAAGGCAGGGCAGGGGCCCTCATCTTCAGCCGTTCGCCGAATGTTCAGCCGGACCTCTCACCGGAGGGGTATGGAGTACTTTTGACTTTAACGGTTACAGGGAAGTTGATCTGTACATCGCAGTTGAGATACCAGGCGGATTCCTGGTCGGCCTGCAGGATTACTGGATGGCTGATCAGCCAATTTCGGACATAACTGCTGAGAGCGGCAGTCATGCATTGGAAGCAACAGTTGGTTATGAGTCTGAACATGTAAGCCTTAATGCAAATTACGTGTTGAATGAAGCCGGAGGGGCCGGATCATATGGCTGTGATTTCTATATCGAGAGCCGTTTTTCATTCGATTACTTCTCGGTCTTCCTGGGAGCCGGAAATGGCTGGCATAGTAACGACGGCAGTTTCAAGGCCTGTAATGTGGGTATTGAAACAGGATGGGAAATTGACGTGAATGACTCGTTTAGCATTCCTGTCACTGCACAGATGTGCTACAACCCTGATACCGGCAGTATGTTCTTTACTGCCGGATTTTCGATTTCAGCCGGCAGATGACAGTTGCCACGGTTTGACCGGAAACTGTCAGTCTTCTTCATTACTTCTGAAAAACCGTGATTTTTTCAGAGAACAACTTTGTGGAAGTTAATTTCTATCTTTGGTATAATGATCTGTTTCAGGAATTCCATTACTATGCACTATTAACCTCTAAAAAGCTTTCCGGATAAACAAAAACTGTTTCGCAAGAGAATAGTTATAATGTTTGAATTTTCCGAAATACAAAACAACTACTACCTGCTGCCCCTGATAGGTTTTGTAATCGGAATTTTTGGAACCATACTGGGTGGAGGAGGTGGATTCTTCTTCATTCCAATTCTTACACTGTGGTTCGCAGTGCCGGCTCAGACTGCCGTGATGACTTCACTTGTAGCCACATTGCCGATAACACTTGTTGGTTCTGTCAGCCATTACCGCATGAAAAACATTGATGTCAGGGTAGCTGCTGTATTCATTGCAGGCGGACTGATCGGGGCTGTTGCAGGTGCCAGGATTACAGGCTGGGTAACAGAAGCACAGTTAAAGGTCGCCTTTGGCATCTATTCCATCCTGATGGGATTCGGGATTGCGCTGAGATCACGGAAGAAGAAAGAGACCGGCAACCTGGCTGAGGCCCTGAATAAGCATGAAAGCAACCGCATGATTGCAAAGGGGTCATTTTTCGGGCTGGTTGCGGGGACCATCACGGGTGCATTCGGTACAAGTGGCACAATGCCTGTGATCGCCGGTCTCTATTCAATGAAGATACCACTTAAGGTTATTATCGGGACCTCTTTGCTCGTGGTCCTTTTCAACAGCATCTTCGCAATAAGCGCCCACCTGTTTATAGGCAGGGTAGATGTCACACTTGTCTCTTTCCTTACCGCCGGTTCGGTAATCGGCGCTTTGGGGGGGCCGGGGATTCTTTCCAGGATGAAGATCGGTAATAAGGCAGAATCGACTGCTGCATTCTGGTATGCCGCAACGATGATAATTATAGGAATTCTTATGATACTGGGAAGAAACTGAGACTGTCAGGAACCATGATCAGGACAATCTACATAATAATCTTGATTTACTTTACCTTAGGAGGGGTGGGTTTCTATCTCATCAACAGGAAAAAGACTCCTGAAGCGGCAAGGGAAAGCTATGTCAAATTCGGAACATATTTCCTGATCATCAATTTGTTGTTCTTCAGCATTGTAATCGACACTGTCATATTCAGGTTCATTACTGTTCTGATCATTATTGCAGGATTAACCGAACTGTCAACACTTTTTGCGAGAGCGGCACGGAGTCATGCTTTCTTTTTCATCCGGTCAATATTGATTTACAGCGTTTTCTCCATCCTTTTCTTCATTTTCGGATCGGGGGCACGGGACGAAATCTTATTCACCTTCCTGGTGCTTTCCATTTTTGACAGTTTCAGCCAGATCACCGGCCAGCTCTGGGGCCATCACAAGCTTATTCCTGGGATAAGTCCGGGGAAGACATGGGAAGGGCTGCTGGGTGGCTTATTTATATCACTTTTCAGCGCATGGCTGTTAAGAGACCTTGTAAGGGAGACTGTGCCTGAACTGATTATCTTCACTCTTGGCATCACAGGATTTGCTTTTCTTGGCGATCTGCTGTCATCGTATTACAAACGAAGGTACAAAGTCAAGGATTTCAATAATTTAATCCCGGGTCATGGAGGTTTCCTCGACAGGTTTGACAGTCTGATTGCAGGAGGTGCGTGGGTTGCTGTTTACTCATTGATAGTATGACACTTAGAACAAATTGATATGGGAAACACAATTATCTTATCGTTTGTTTATCTGGCCGGGATAAGTATGTTATTGATCTTTAACGAATTAGTTTACAGAAAATTCAGTCCTGAAGGTGAGGTAACGCGCAAGTTTGCACATTTCTCGTCTGTGCTTGCAACCTTGCCGTTTCCGTACTTTTTCCCTTCGCACTGGTATATCCTGGTACTTGCGGCATTATTTGCCTCGGTGCTGTTCATTACCAGGAGAGGGAAACTGCTCAGGTCTATTCACGGGATTGAAAGAAAATCGATTGGCAGCTATCTTTTGCCCATTGCAATATATGTCACCTTCCTCATTGCCGAGCTGTCAGAAAATAAATTTCTCTTCATTCTTCCCATCCTGATTCTGGCTGTCTGTGATCCGCTGGCAGCGATTCTGGGCATGAGCAACACCCATTTTAACAGGAGGATCAGCATTGCCGGGATGACCCTGAACAAAACCTGGCTGGGAACCGGCGCGTTCCTGGTATCCAGTTTCGTGATCAGCATCCTGGCGCTCTATTTTTTCAGGGAGGTATTTGATTTCAAGACATTCTGGCTTGCTGCGCTTGTTGCCGTTGTGACTATGTTTGGCGAACTGATAAGCTGGCGGGGCTCGGATAATCTGAGTATCCCGCTGAGTGCCGTGCTTGTACTGGTTTTATTCCTTGAGTGATTGCTGACAATACGTACTGAATATCTTAATGTGATTGTCGGCCCGCTAATCTTAAGTCACTGTATTAATGGTCATTGAAAATATCTCGGAAAAAAAAGTAACAATATGAAACAGATAATCTACAAGGGAGAGAATATTCTGAACGTGCCGAATCTGATCAGCCTTTACCGGTTCCTGGTATTTCCAGTTATACTTTTTATGGCACTGACGGGCCGTGAAAACTGGTTTGTCATCCTGATCTGCATCAGTCTAGTAAGTGATATTTTTGACGGAAATATAGCCCGGATTTTCAAGCTGCAGACAAACTTCGGTGCAGCGCTCGATAATCTGGCTGACCTATGCACTTATGCCATGGCCCTGTTGGGCATGTTTCTTTTCAGGTGGTCAGAGATAAGACCTCACGCATGGATTCTGTATATTTTCCTCGGGATTTTCATCCTGAGCTATCTGGTTGCCTTTATCCGTTTCGGCAAGATTCCCGGCCTGCATCTTTATTCGGCTGTGTCATGCGGTTATGCACAGGGGATTTTCTTCTTTATTCTGTTTGTTTTCGGCTTTTATCCCTGGCTGTATTACCTGGTGGTTACATGGGGGATTGTGGCATATACTGAAAAGATACTGGTGCTCCTGAAGCTGGATGATATTAAAAGAGGGGTAAAGGGATTATACTGGCTTTTAAAAAAGGAAAGGATGACGCCCGACTGAGCCTTTTCATGGTTCGATGAAGCCGGTTTTTCACCTGTATGCTTCTGGCTCTTCACAGGCGCAGGGGATCGTAAAATCATGTTAAAAAACATTAAAAAAATAAAATCTTCCCTCTCGGCGTTACTACATGAAACAAGTATTTTTGTAATACTTTGCTTTCGGCTCCATTTTACAAGCGATATATTTTTTTATGAGATGTGACAATTGTGGCTGGGATAATTCTGCCAACAGGGTAAGATGCGAAAAATGCAATACCAATCTCAGCGGTACGGAAAAGTCAGCTCCTGTTTCAGGGCAGGAAGCCGAAAACCTAAAAAAAACAATTAACGGAAGACAGCCTTCAGGCAATGACTACCTCGATTCACCAGGGGAGAGAGGAGAGAAGGTAACAACCAGGTGCAAAACCTGTGGTTATCCGGTGATAACAGGTGTTTCCCGGTGCCCTGAATGTGGAAATGTACTCCATTCAGATCGCGGGTCGGATGTGGAACCTGGTCCGGTAATCTGGGGAGCCGGGCAAAAAACAATCGATCCGTTCAGAAGACCGGTACAGCCGAAGTTCTGCCTGCAGCCGCAATCCGGGGAAGATGAAATGGACCTTAAAGAGAAAAGCTATTCCGGTCACGAGGTGATACTTAACAGGGATAACCTTGAAGAAGGCAATATTACAATAACTGGAGGCCGCCAGGCTGTTATCACAAACCGGGGCGGAAACTGGTTCATAGAAGACACAAGTCCCCGACAAACAACTTTCATTCAGGTTAATGGTTCAGTAAGACTGCAACCGGGTGATGTGATCCTGATGGGTAACCGGAGATTTATCTTCAAACCCTGCGAATGAAGGACGATTCTCCGGACAGTCTGGCCTCATACCAGATCCCTCAGCGATTCCTCCCCCAGGCAGGTGAGGTTATTGACAATTACAGGATCATAAAGATCCTTGGAGAAGGCACATTCGGCATTGTCTATAAGGTTGAAGAAGTGACCTCGGGTGATGTCTTTGCCCTCAAGCTGCTCAAACTATGGTCTATAGCTTATGAGGAAGAGCGGCGGCTTGTGCTTCAGCGCTTCGATCTTGAATATAAGACAGGTCTGATAGAAAGCGACTACCTGGTGTGTTCCAGGGGCTGTGGCCGGGCAAAGGGAAATCCTTATATCCTCATGGAATTTTGTCCGGGTGGCGACCTGAGAAAAGCCGGCGATTCAGGGCTTTCCGCCGAAAGACTGTACCGTGCAGGCATAGAAATTCTTTTAGGCCTCAGGGACTTGCACGATAACGGCAAGATACACCGTGACCTCAAGCCGGATAATGTGCTTCTTGATGAGAAAGGGAGAGCGAAACTGACTGACTTTGGCATCTCCGGGCATAAAAATGTCCGTATGACAAAACGCAACCTTTTCGGTCAGCCTCAGGAAGTATTCGGAACCTACGCATACATGCCTCCCGAACAGCTAAAACCAAGGGATGCAACCAAGCTGCCTGCAACTGACATTTATTCTTTCGGAGTGCTTATTTTCGAATTGTTAACAGGAAAACTTCCATTCGGCCCCCTGAAAACAGAGTCAGACCTTGGTGAATACGTAAGCCGGGTAAATACCTCACGATGGGACGACATCCGGACCCTGCGCCCGGACATAGATCATTCATGGGCTCGTGTGATAGAAAAATGTCTTCAGCCGGATTACCGGAAAAGATATGCCTCAGTCCTTGAAATACTTAACGATCTGGGTGTTGAGCCCGGGGCAGACCTTCCGGAACCGGAACCCGGGAAAACTGATTTTGCGTTGCAGGTGAAACAGGGGGAAGATTCCGGCAGGATATATAATCTGGAAGAATTGAAGAGATCGAAGGGTACTGCTAGGTTTCTGGTAGGGCGGAATGATGAAGAGGAGGCTATTTTCAACGACGTCGATATCAGGGAAACACCCCCTGACGGAAAAAACTATTATATCTCGAGGAAGCAGGCGACAATAGAACATGACCCTTCAACCGGCAGATGGTACCTCAGAGACGGACAGTGGGCAAGAGAGGAAAGAACCTGGAAAAATTCACTTAACGGGTCTTTTGTGAACTCCTACAGGGCAGGAGAGGAGGGGTATCCTCTGAATCCGGGCGATATAATTACGCTGGGTGAAACCACACTCAAGGTAACTTTTGTATGACTTTTCCGACAATGCGATCATAATACAGAGAAGAAAATTCACGATCTGCTAACACAATAACCATGACAAAAGAAACCACAATCAACGAGCCTAATCGTTTCTCCAAATCGGTTGGAGCCGGAATGAAATCAGTTTTCGGATCCAAAGGCAGGAGCTATTTCGTACTTGAGCACCTCGACTCATCAAAAAAACACAAAAAGGGTGAAAGCCAGGAAATAATTATTGACCACATTGAGATAGGGCGCGATCCGAAATGCCAGGTCGTTTTCGCCGAAGATTTTCCGACAGTTAGCAGGCGCCATGCATCAATCACCCGTGAAGGTGACAAATGGGTTCTCAAGCAACTTTCAGAAAAAAATCCGACCCTGGTAAACGGAAAACCTATAGCCAAATCATGGTTTCTGCAGTCAGGTGATGAAATTAAGTTTTCCTATGAAGGACCTTCGGTCAGGTTCTTTGTCCCAGGCAACAACACCGTGGGCACGCTTGGGTTTACAAAGCGGCTGAACCTCTTCAGAAAGCAGGCTTTGCGTCCATATAAAGCAGCGATGTCCATCCTTGCAGCCGTATTTGTCCTGGCATTTCTCGGATTGGGATATTTTATCCGGCAGCAGTCAAAAGTAATCGAGACTCAGAACACAATGCTTTCCGATCTGAAAACTGTAACTGAGCAACAGGCTGCAGAGCTTATAGAACAGAACCGGAAAAACGAGGAACTTGTAAGTTCACTGAAAGAGAAGATCAGGACCATTGAGAGTGTTCAGGTCGAACAGTCTTCCCGTCTGGCCTCCACCCAGGCCGATGTAAGTGTTGAAGCAATTTATCCGAGCGTATTTTATCTTTATTGCCAGGGTATTTCGATAAGGATGCCTGATGGAACAGAATACAGTGCAGATGATTTTGGCTGGTCGGGTACCGGATTCCTCCTCGATGACGGAAGATTGGTGACTGCCCGCCATGTGGTAGAACCATGGTACTATCCAAGTTCTTCAGAAGATCCCTCACTGGGCATCAACGCGATGATACAGATGGGTGCTGTCCTTGATTACACCCTGGTTGCCGTTTCGCCCGGAGGAGCAGCATACAATTTAAGAGGTGATTCTTTCCGGATCAATAAATCAAAGGACCAGACCGTCACCCTGTCAGACGGCAATGTTGTAAAACTTGCTCCGTTGCCTGATGATTCAGACTGGGCCTATGCAACAACCAACCTCAGGGGCACCCTTCAGATTGATAATCAGCTTGCCGGTTCCCTTCAAACGCAAAGCGAACTCCACATACTGGGGTATCCTCTTAGCCTTGGTGCAACCAACCCTGATGATATTTCTCCGCTTTACAGCACAACACGGGTTGCCAGGACAGGCTTGCATGACGGTCTCATCTACACAACCGACAGGAACTTTGACCATGGGAACTCGGGTGGACCTGTAATGTACTATCAGAACGGAAGCTACAAGGTAGTGGGAATTGTCTCAGCCGGTACCGGCGACGCTGTTGGATTTATTGTGCCAGTCTCAGCTCTCTATTAACCTTCAGAAACAATACAGTAAATTCTTGTTTTAGACACGATCTCCCCGGATCAGAACGCCGGGCCGTAAAAAAATCAAATCTATGAACCTTAAGGAAAATGCACTATTTGCCGGACGTTACCTGCTGCTGAAACTGATTGGTGTGGGAGGATTCTCTGAAGTATGGCTGGCCACCGACCAGATGACAGAGGATACAAGGGTCGCCATTAAAGTTTTCGTTCCGGACAAAGGCCTGGACGAAGACGGGATTCACCAGTTCCGGAAGGAGTATGCCCTCACCCAGCCCCTGAACCATTCAAACCTGCTTAAAGCAAACTATTTCGATATATTCGAGTCTTCGCCTTACCTGGTGATGCCTTTCATGGAAAACGGGTCGCTCAGCAAACTGATGTACAAGAAAGGGACTTTCAGTGAAGAGGAGATCGTCGAGATCATAAGGCAGATCGGCTCGGGGATGGCCTATCTTCACAGGAACAACATCGTTCACCAGGACATCAAGCCGGACAATATTCTTGTTGACCGGGAGGACAATTACCTTCTGACGGACTTCGGGATAAGCAGTAAAATGAGGAATACCCTGACACGTCATTCCACCAGTAAAACTGCGATGACAGTATCGTACGCGCCACCTGAGCGTTTTGGCAAGTACCCGCAGACAACACCTGCAGGTGATATTTTCTCCTTTGGTGTGATGATGTATGAACTCACCACAGGCGAGGTTCCCTGGATGGGTGCCGGCGGAGTGGTCCTCAGAAGTGACGATCAGGTGCCCTTGATCCCTGAAACCTACTCACCCGCGCTTTCTTCGATCATTGAGAAATGCATGTCGGTTGACCCGGCAAACCGACCCACCGCTCGCGATCTTGCTGACTTTGCAAACGATTATTTCTACAAAAAAAGCCAGCCTCCTGCACCAGTCAAGGGAGGGAAGAAGACTGTTCTTCTCAATCATGATGCTGTACAGTATGATCAGCCACCTTCCGGAGAAAAGCGATCCGGTACCCGCAAGGGGAGTGAAACCGTGATAGACAACAGACAGGGGCAGAAGGGAAAGATTAAAGCAACTGTAGCGGGGGCTTCATCAAAGGAACAGGCATACCAGGCTGATTCGCAGGAGACTGTAAAATCACGTAAAAACCGCAGACCCGGACTGAAAGTAATCATTCCTGCTGCCTGCCTGGTTGTTGCTGCCGGAGCCTTCGTATTCTGGAATTTCAGCCGGACAAAGGTCGTTTATTACAAAAACTATGTTGAAGAATGGGGCGTTCCGCAGGGCATCCATGAGCTGACCGCCGAGGAGGTCAGCAGCCGTAATGCAAGCTACAAATTTGTCTTCTCAAAGGGTAAATTGAGGGAGATGAGCCGGGTCAACAGTAATGGATCCATCTCACCGCACAACGACTCTGAGCAGTTGGAACGGCCGGATCTCGCAACTTTTGTCTATAACAGGAACGGTGACCTTGATTATACGGAGGTTAAAGACAGAAATGGAATCGTTTACCTGGCAGATTACGACCTGAAGGGAAAATCGGTAAGCTTTACCTACAACGATGTCTTAAGAACTCCGTATTACCTTACCGGCCGAACCTCGGCCTTTAAAGAAAATCCATTTGCCACAAAGGGAAAGGTTAAAGGCAGCATTTCACGCTTTAACCTCACTTTTGACGACAAAGGCAGAGTTGTACAGGTTCTGTTTGCAAACCCGGACAACATCAGCACCGGTGACCAGGATGCCGTTTACGGAAGGAAATACCTTTACGATGAAAGAGGCAACCTTACTCAGAAAACACTGATTGGAAGGGATGGCGGTAACGAAAACAACAACTCATTGATAAGCATTTCCAGGTATAAGTTTGATCAGGAAGACAACTGGATCTCTTCGGAATGGATTGACAGGGACAATAAGCCGGCACTCTGCAATAATGGCTTTTTCAGGGAGGAAAATACATTTGATACTTTTGGGAACATTGTTAAGGTTCTTCATTTTGACAGGAAGAACAATCTTTGTTTAACGTCTGATCTAGGGATTGCCGGCAATGTGCTGCAATACAACTCCAGTGGTCAGTGTATCAGGCAGGAATTTACTGACATTGCCGGGAAACTGACCCTGTCGAAATACGGAATGGCAATTGTAAAGTACACATATGACGAGTCTGGGAATATATCCAGGTATGAATACTTCGATGTAAATGACCAGCCGTGCCTGAGCAGGAACGGAGTGTTCGCAATTGCCTATAATTATGACAGCAGGGGTAACCAGACGGAATACTGGAACTACAACCTGGAAAACAAGTATTGCATCAACACCGAGAACGGCATTGCCGGTGAGACATTGACATATGATGCAGGCGGGAATGTTGTCAAGGCCCGCAATTTTAACGCAAACAGGGAACCACTGAATTCGGAATACTATTACGCCGGGGTGGATCTTCAATATGACCTGCATAATAACATTCTGGAGCGTAAGCTGATAGTCCCTGAAAGATTACGGGCAGCCAATCCTGAATATAGGGATGTATCTGCACTGATTATCAGGTATAAGTACGACCTGCGCAATAATATCATTGAGGAGTCTTATCATGATCAGAATGGCGCTCCTTTCCTGTACAGCAAGGATTATCACGGCTCTTTGTCGGAATATGATGAGCGGGGAAATGTAACAAAGGTTAGCTATTTTGGATTAAACAGGGAACCTGCACGCGTGACGGTCCAGGCCATTTATGTAAAAAGACAATACGACCGGAAAAGCAATCTGATAGAAGAATCGTATTACGATAAAAACGATCAGCCCACCTATAACTACCCGGGTGGTTTTGCCGGATTTACAGCTACATATAACGACAGAAATCTTCAGACAAGCTGGAAACATTTTGATGTAAACCGTCAGCTTGCCGGTCTTAATGCTTCCGTCGTCGGAGCCGTCAGTACTTACGATGAAAATGGTACACTTATCGAAACCTATTACATCAACAAGAATCAGGAAAAGGTTGACTGGCGTGGCAACAGGATTTAATTACCGGACAACTGTGACCTGCATTTTCATCAGAAAGTATATTTACAGATTAAAATTTTCACAACCGGAGCGTAACCGAATCGCTCCCTAACCTGATAGAATTATGGCAAGCAACACCACCCTCATGATCGCCGCACGAACCGATGTCGGCAGGGTCCGTGACCACAACGAGGACAATTTCATAGTTTGCCCGGACCTTGAACAGCAGAAATGGCATTTCGAAAACAACAGGATCGTCAGCCCTGGCGAAGCGGGGACTCTCCTGGTGGTGGCTGACGGGATGGGGGGGATGAATGCCGGCGAGGTTGCATCCAGGATTGCGGTTGATGCAATTAAATCCGTTTTCGGCGAGAAAATAAAACCCGGCTTTGTTCCTGACGACAACCTCATTGATAGCACCCTGAAGGCTTCGGTAAAGCTTGCCAACAAGGAAATACTCAGAGAACAGCAACGTGATCCGGAGACCGAAGGTATGGGCACCACCATTGTTATTGCATGGATCATAGGTGGTCGCCTTTATTGTGCCTGGTGCGGTGACAGCCGTTGTTATATTTACAATCCCGGTCTTGCCTCAGACAGTGAGCGGGCGGGCCGGTTTGCGGAAAGCCGGCACCATGTTTCGGGGAACCTTGCCCAGGTCACCAAAGACCACAGTGAGGTTCAGGAGCTGGTCGACAGGGGTATACTTACGGTCGAGCAGGCATTTTATCATCCGAACAGCAATATAATTACACGCAGCCTAGGTAGTGACGAGGGAGGAGCAACGCCGGAGCTGTTCACATGCGACATCAAACCTGGCGACCGGATACTTCTTTGCAGTGACGGACTGTGCGGACTGCTGACTGACGAGCAGATATGTGAGGGGGTGAAGGCTGAGCCAGACCCCGGCGAATGTGTGCGGAGCCTGGTAGATGCCGCCAACGATGCCGGCGGAAATGATAATATTACGGTCGTAATGACCGACGTGAAGGAGGTTGGGTCAGTGGCAACTGTTACAGTCAGTGAGAAACGCCGGAAAAGGTACTTTCCGGGAATCCTGCTGGCTGCTGTTGCAATGTTGCTTACAGGCTACTTAATTTTCAGGGAAAAGGATAACGGATTCCTTGTCCTGGTTTCTCCGTCAGCCTTTGTCGATGCGAGCGGCGATACTATAACGGTCCCGGCTTCAGATTCCCTAAGCCTCTCGCCGGGACGGCAGTTCACCCTAGAAATGATTGCCTGTGACAGCACTGAGGTCAGGGATGGGGGTGATTCCCTGGCAATACTTGACAAAGGGGCAACTGTTTACATAAGGCCACAGGAGAAATAAGGGATAAATAGCACCAGAACCAGGTCATGCAGGGTCATAGGTTCTGGCATAAATCAGAAAGAGGCTGCCCCTTTTGAGACAGCCTCTTTTCTTTCATTTTGGCACACAGAGAACAATCTTTGGGACAAATAGAACACTAAGTTTCTAGAGTATGGTCGAGATTTGTACAAAGACTTGGCATTAACTAAAACAGTTCAGTTATGAAAACAATGACATTGATTATGGGATGCCTGTTGTTAATTTTGTTCTCTTGTGAATATCATCAAGATAATGGAATAACTAGCATTGATGACGTAATTGCCTCTGACTATCTGCTTACTGATGATTTGGATGAATACATAAGTCCGTATCAGATAGTAAGATTTACTGGCAAACCAGGAATTACAACAATCGAAATTGGTGGTACTGATCTTTCGAAGTACCAACCTTGTTTTGTCCTGTATGTAGCAACAGGAACCACGCCTGAAACGACCGCTACAAGTGCAATAGTCAGGTTGGATGGCATGGAGGTTTTAAATACTTCCGATTTTTCAAAGAACGGCGGACAGTATACATTTGAAGTCTGTAATTTATGCCCGACTTCTGTGCTCACAGTTGAGGTCAGGGGAGAACCTGGTTCCTTTGTAAATGTGTGGATCGAAGGAAAGTTGAAAGAAACCGATGCTGATGGTGATGGATATTTAGTCTCAGCAGGTGACTGTAATGATGATGATGGGACCATTTATCCCGGAGCAACTGAAAAATGTGGTGATGGCATTGATCAAGATTGTAATGGATCGGATATGCTTTGTCCTGAGGATATTGATGATGATGGGGATGGTTTTACTGAAAACCAGGGAGACTGTAACGATAGTGACGCCTCAATTCATTCTGGAGCAACAGAAATATGTGATGAATTGGATAACAACTGCGATGGGCAAATCGATGAAGGATGCAACACAGATGATTCGGATGGTGATGGTTTTACGATAGCCCAGGGCGATTGCAACGATAATGATCCAGCAATTTTTCCTGGGGCTTTGGAAATATACGGAGATGGGATTGATCAAAATTGTGACGGAGTGGATCAGACAAGTTCCGCAAATTTTGATTGGAGAAATTTTAATGGCTCAAACACTAATGGGCATTAGAAAATTATAATCGTTCTTTGAAATTATGAAATAATC